>Ga0208040_1000024_pt1 | contig 183709 bp, 178 predicted proteins | sample AD_UKC083_MetaG_FD_184431 | JGI IMG/M metagenome (GOLD analysis project Ga0208040, IMG submission 184431) | Active sludge microbial communities of municipal wastewater-treating anaerobic digesters from USA - AD_UKC083_MetaG (SPAdes) (version 2) | ecosystem: Engineered > Bioreactor > Anaerobic...
TTATCTGCGTGTCAGTTGGCGATATTTGATACGGTGCGGCTGACTGGCGGCGACACCGAGCCTTTTCTTGCGGTCTTCTTCGTATTCAGAATAGTTGCCGTCGAAGAAAAGCACCGCGCTTTCGCCTTCAAACGCCAGAATATGCGTGCAGATTCTGTCCAGGAACCAGCGATCGTGACTGATGACGACGACACACCCCGCAAAGCTTTCCAGTGCGTCTTCCAGCGCGCGCAAGGTGTTGACATCCAGATCGTTGGTCGGTTCGTCCAGCAGCAGCACGTTGCCGCCTTCCTTCAGCATGCGCGCCAGATGAACGCGGTTGCGTTCGCCGCCGGAAAGCGTTCCCACTTTTTTCTGCTGATCGGTGCCGGAGAAATTAAAGCGCGAAACATAGGCGCGGGAGTTAATCTGCCGGCTGCCGATGGGAATAATATCCTGTCCGTCGGAAATCATTTCCCATATATTTTTATCGGGGTCGAGCGAATCGCGGCTCTGATCGACATAAGCCAGTTTGACCGTATCGCCGATGCGGATGGTTCCGGAATCCGGCTTTTCCTGTCCGGTAATCATACGAAAGAGTGTGGTTTTCCCCGCACCGTTGGGACCGATGACACCGACAATGCCGCCGGGCGGCAGCGAAAAGGTCATCCCTTCGACCAGCAATTTATCGCCATAACCTTTTTTTACATCTTTGGTTTCAATCACCAGATCTCCCAGGCGCGGACCCGGCGCGATAAAAATTTCGCGTGTGCCGGATTCTTTTTCCATCGTCTTGCCCAGCAGTTCTTCGTAAGCGCTGATACGCGCTTTGGATTTGGCGTGACGGCCTTTCGGCGACATGCGAATCCATTCCAGTTCGCGCTCTAATGTTTTGACTCTGTCGCTTTCCGCCTTTTCTTCATTTTTCAGGCGGTTTTGTTTCTGTTCCAGCCAGGAGGAATAATTCCCCTGCCAGGGAATGCCCTGGCCGCGGTCCAGCTCCAGAATCCAGCCGGCGACGTTGTCCAGAAAATAACGGTCGTGCGTAACGGCAATGATGGTGCCTTCATATTTTTGCAGATGATGTTCCAGCCAGGCGACGGATTCGGCGTCCAGATGGTTGGTCGGCTCATCCAGAAGCAGGATGTCCGGTTTTTGCAGCAGCAGGCGGCATAAAGCGACGCGGCGTCTTTCTCCGCCGGAAAGCACCTTCACCGGCGTATCGCCGGGCGGACAGCGCAAGGCGTCCATGGCCATTTCCAGACGGGAGTCGATATCCCAGGCATCCAGAGCGTCGAGCTTTTCCTGCACGGCGCCCTGCCGTTCGCAGAGTTTGGCCATTGCATCATCCGACATCGGCTCGGCGAACTTTTCGTTGATGTCATTGTATTCCTGAATCAGGTCCATCGTGCTTTGCACGCCCTGTTCCACGATCTGCCTGACATTTTTATCGTTGTCCAGATGCGGTTCCTGTTCCAGATAGCCCACCGTGTAGCCGGGCGAAAGAATGGTTTTTCCCAAAAATTCCTGGTCCACGCCGGCCAGAATTTTCAAAAGAGAGCTTTTCCCGGAACCGTTCAAACCGATCACGCCGATTTTGGCGCCGTAAAAATAGGAAAGATAAATGTCTTTGAGAACAGGTTTTTTCTCGTAAATTTTACTTACCCCGATCATGGAGTAAATAACTTTGTTTCCTTCATTGGCCATAACAATCGCGCGCTCCGAAAATTGGTTTTAAATATAAGGGAACATGCCCTGAATGATTAAATTGAAATTATTCTGAATGCTGCTTTTGCCATGCAGGGTGCCCATGTGACCGGGCAGAAGCCACTCCAGATCCAGTTTGGAGAAAGCGAGAATGCTTTTTTTCAAAAGGGCGCCGTTGCCGCCGGGAAAATCGGTGCGCCCGACGCTTTGATCGAAAATCACGTCGCCGCAAAACAGCGCCTTCTGCTCCGGCCAGTACAGTCCGACGGAGCCCGGAGAATGACCGGGGGCAAGAATGATCTTGAAGATCTGATCGCCCAGCGCCAGATCGCCTTCTTCCAACGGCAAATTGACGTGCATCCGGGGAACGTCGATTCCGAAGAGGTTATAAAGATCTCCTCCGTCCCCTTTTAAAAATTCAATTTCTTTGGTGTGCAGACCGACCTTGACTTTTTCCTGATCGAACACTTCGGAACCCTGAAAATGGTCGGGATGTGAATGCGTGTTGATGACGTAGCGGATATCTTCTTTCTGAATGCCGTCGGCGGACATCCGGTCCAGCAAATCGGGAACAAAGCCGGTCAGTCCCGGATCGATCAACGCATTGACATCGCCGCCGATGAAGTAACTGTTGCAATTGTTTTCAAAAGGGTTGGTCCATTCATAAAGATATATGTCGTTTTTTAATCTCATGCTTACTCCTGTTAATTTGATTTGGCGGGGATAAAAATCCAGAGCAGGATGTATAACAAAATGCCCGTGCCGAAACACAGCACCAGCGTAACGAATAACAGACGCCAGGCCCAGGCCGGAATGGGAGAGCTCTCACCCAGACCGCCGCAGACGCCGCCGATCCATTTATCGGAATTTGACTTTGTCAGGTTTTGCAGCCAGTTGTTTTCAGCCATGGTATTTTCCTCCCGATGTCGATCTGATCATTTTTTCGCTGAAAAAAGCGCATCGACCGGCAAATCCGCGATGCGATGTCCGATGCCGACAATGCTGCCTTCCTGATCCAGCAGAACCAGCGTCGGAACGCCAATGATATTATAATCGCTGGCGACACTGCCGTCTCCATCCACCAGAACGTGATAAGGAAATGAATTCTGTCGGGCAAAGCGCGCGACTCTTTCCGCTGACTCGTTGATGTCAATGTAGATAAACTTCAGTCCCCGTTGAGCATATTTATCGTAAAGCGCCCGGTAAAACGGCATTTCCGTGCGACAGGCGGGACACCACGTCGTGCCAAAAAACATAATCGCGGGATTTCCCCGATGGGAACTCAGGCGGAACGCTTTCCCCTGTATGTCTCTTAGTGAAAAATCAGGAGCCTGAACTTTATCTCGCTTGGAAAAAACACTGGGTTTGAATGTTTCAAATGAAAACGCGACAAACGTAAAAACAAGCAGGAAACCCAACGCCAACAAAAACTTTTTATTCATTATCACCTCTGCTAATCTGGTAATTTATATCGACAATCTGCCGGCAATATACAGGAAATATTCCGCCGCGCCAATCAATAACATTCCGGATATGCATTTAATTTTTGTCATCCATGCTCCCGATCGGGGCAGGGCGGCAATCACGCCGGCAAAGGTTCCGGCGATAATCAGCAATGTCCCCATGCCGAAAGCAAAAACAAACAGCAATCCCATGCCCAGTAAAACATTCGTTTTGACCGCCACATAACCAAGCAGGACCCCCAGAGCGGGAGCGGTGCAGGGACCGATCACAACACCGGAAACAGCTCCGATGAGAAAACTGTTCAAGAATCCTTTCTTCCCGTTCCCGCCGGTCAGTTTCACAAGTTTCTGCGGAACAGGAATGGATATATTAAAAACATCGAGCATGGATAATCCCATCACGAGACATACATTCGCCATGATGAAATACGTCCAGAAATTCGTCTGCATCTGCCCGAAAATTCTGCCCGACAATGCCGCCGCTGCGCCCAGAACGGCATAGGTGGCGGCCATTCCGGCAACGTAAATAATCGAAAGCAAAAAACCGCGGCGACGCGATGATGAGCCCTGTATCCCGATAAATCCGACTGTCACCGGAATCAGGGGATAGGTGCAGGGCGTGAAGCTGATGAGAATGCCGCCCAGATAAGCGGCGAAAAACGCAAGGGCCGCCGAACTTTCGAGATAAAAGGGTAAATTACTCACCAGGTTTTCGATCATCAGTTCTTACCGTTATTTTACCGCTTCTTAACGGGATCATAATGTTGCAAAGTCAACAGATAGAGATTATTTCAGAATAAGATAATTTGCGAAATTAAAATGTTAATCACGGGTATGAACCCCAAAGCAAGCGTTGGAAACGAGTCCGCAGCAAGCTGCGGGGTATTAAACCCTCCGCTGCGCGGGATTGTTCAACTGACCAATACCGCTACACTTTCGTAATTGGAGTTTCAACAATAAAAAAAATGGTGCCGAAGACTGGACTCGAACCAGCACAGGCGCACGCCCACTAGACCCTGAACCTAGCGCGTCTACCAATTCCGCCACTTCGGCACGCAACAGTGCACTATACCCATCGCCGTCTTCTTGTCAAGATAAATTGAGCTTGAATTTAATACTCAACATGTTATGTTACCTCGCTGATTCTTTAAGCTTCAGTAAAGAAAGATGATTATATTTAAGGGAACGGAAAACATAACCGAAGATTTTCGGGGATCATTTGTAACGATCGGCAATTTTGACGGAGTGCATCGGAGTCACCAGTTTATTTGCAGAAAACTCTCTTCCGAAGCAAAAAAAGCGCAGGCCAAGTCACTCGTGATTACTTTTGATCCGCATCCCAAGATGATTTTGCATCCGGATATCAGGCCCTTTTATCTGATCACAACACTGGAAGAGAAACTGGAACGGCTCGAGGCTTGCGGCATCGACGGCGCTTTAATTATCCCCTTTTCGCTGGATTATTCCAGAACAACGGCGGAAGAATTTGTCCGTGTGTTTCTCGGGCAGAAACTGGCCATTCGTAAAATCATCATCGGCCACGATTACACGTTCGGCCGGGGAAAGCAGGGCAACAGCGATTATCTGATGGCCACCGGACGAGAAATGGGATTCGCGGTTGAGGTCGTTGACGCCGTGAAATCCGGGGAAGACATTATCAGCAGCACGCTGATAAGAAAAACCATTATCAAAGGCGATTTGCAGAGAGCAGCCGCTCTGCTGGGAAGGTTTTACAACATCGCCGGTGTTGTGGTTTCGGGCAAAGGCCGGGGCACGGGGCTGGGATTTCCCACTGCCAACATAGAGCCGGAAAAAGAACTGCTGCCGCCGGCCGGCATTTATGCCGTCTTTGTAAACGTCGACGGCAGGCGCTATCAGGCGGCGCTGAATATAGGAGAAAAGCCGACGTTTGATGATTACACCTTTACGATTGAAGTTTACTTGCTGGACTTTTCAGGTGATCTTCGGGGGAAAAGAATCAATACGGAATTTGTGGAAAAGCTGAGGGACATCGTCAAATTTGACAGTCCCGAAAAGTTGAAGGAACAGATTGCGGCGGATGTGGAAAAGGCAAGGTCCATTTTGATTAAGAATATAGAAAAACAATGATGATATAAATTTAATGGAGGTCGCTACAAAATGTTAAAAATTGCTATTGTCGGCGCAACCGGAATTGTCGGTCAGCAGGCCATTGTCAGTCTGCTCGGACATCCCTGGTTTAAAATCACCAGGCTTGTCGCTTCGGAGCGCTCGGCTGGTAAAAAATATATTGACGCCCTGAGAGACGCCAACGGTTCGATCCGCTGGTGGTGCCCGGAGGAACTTCCCGCGCACATTGCCAGCATGGTGGTCGAGGAAGCGGCACATTTCGATCCGAAATCCGTGGACATCATTTTTTCAACCATGGACGCGGGACCGGCCAAGGAACTGGAACCCAAATACGCCAAGACCACTCCGGTCATCAGCACCGCGTCGGCGTTTCGTTATGAAACCGACACTCCCATTCTGGTCGGCGGCGTGAATATGGAACACGCGGCCCTGCTGGCCGTCCAGCAGAAGAACCGCGGCTGGAAGGGCTTCATTTCGCCCAAATCCAACTGTACCATTGCGGGACTGGTTGTTTCGCTAAAACCGATTCTGGACAATTTCGGCGTCAAGCAGGTTATCATGACTTCGCTTCAGGCCATGTCCGGAGCCGGCAGGACTCCAGGACTCTCGGCGATGGATATGATGGAAAACATCGTTCCTTATATTTCCGGTGAAGAGCCCAAGGTGGAAACCGAACCGCAGAAGATTCTGGGGAAATTTACCGGCAAGTCCATCAAGAACGCCGCCTTCGGCATTACCGCAACCTGCACCCGCGTGCCGGTGCTGGACGGCCATACCGTCTGTGCGTTTGTCCAGACGAAGAAAAAATGTTCGCCGGAAGACGTTAAGAAGGCCATGATGGAATACGGCAAGGACTTTGCCGAACTGCATCTGCCGAGCTCGCCTGCGCATCTGATCGATGTCACCGACGATCCCTTCCGTCCTCAGCCCCGCATGGATCGGGACAAGGGCGGCGGAATGACCGTGACGGTCGGACGCATCCGCAAGGATCCGATTATCGAAAACGGCATCAAGTATGTTTGCTTGGCGCACAACACCAAATTGGGCGCGGCCAAAGGCGCTCTGCAAACAGCGGAGTATCTGGTGAAACATTATCTTAAACTCGTCAAATAATTCTTTCAGGAGCTCCGGCCTTCATAACGGAAGGCCGGGGTTCCTTTTGTGTTTTCCTCGTCCTGCCCCATCTGAATATCGCTTGACAAAGGCTTTCGTTCTTTACATATAAAGACCATGCCGGATAAAATAAATGTCGGTCTCAACAGACGAAAACTGATGATCAGTGTCGTTTTGATACTGGCGACTCTTGCTGTTTACTGGCAGGTAAATCAATTTGACTTCACCAACACCGACGATGTCGTTTACGTTACTCAAAACAGCCGCGTTCAAGCAGGGATGACGTCTGAAAGTATTCGCTGGTCATTTGTCACCACGTATGCCGAATTCTGGCATCCTTTGACGTGGCTTTCTCTGATGCTTGATTATGAGATGCACGGGCTGAATGCCGGCGGGTACCATCTGACCAATCTTATCCTGCATATCCTGAGCGCTCTTCTTTTGTTTTGGCTTTTTCACCGCATGACCGGCGCTATCTGGAAGAGCGCTTTTGTTGCCTTCTTTTTCGCCCTTCATCCGCTGCATGTGGAATCGGTTGCCTGGGTGGCGGAGCGAAAAGATGTCCTGAGCGCTTTTTTCTTTATGCTGACCCTTTGTTTTTATGTCTATTACACGGAGAAGCGGTCTATCGTACGATATCTCTTTGTTCTCTTTTTCTTCGTCTGCGCCCTGATGAGCAAGACCATCGTCGTCACCCTGCCGGCCATTATGATTTTACTGGACTACTGGCCGTTGAAACGTTTTGAGACACGGGGAAACAAAACCGATTTGCTGCTTTGGCAACTGAAAGAGAAAACTCTTCTTTTTATTTTGTCGGCTTATTTTTCTTTGCTTACGGCGGGAGTCCAATACAACATCACCGCCAGAAATTTCCCCTTTATTTCCCGGCTCGCCAACGCCCCTGTTTCCTGTGCGACGTATCTGGAAAAAACATTCTGGCCGCATGACATGGCCTTTTTTTACCCCTTTCCCGCGCAGTTTCCGTTTTGGCAGGTTTGGGAAGCGGTTTTTCTGATTATCGGGATAAGCATCGCCGCGATCCTAACGGCACGACGCCTGCCGTATTTTTTTGTCGGCTGGTTCTGGTACGCGGTAACGCTCCTGCCGGTGATCGGAATCATTCAGGTCGGCAGACAAGCCATGGCCGATCGTTATACATATCTGCCGCTAACCGGCATTGCTATTTGCCTCGCCTGGGGAATTCCGTCTCTGTTCAACCATGAAAAAATGCGCCGAAAGATTTTATTCCCGGCGTCGATAGCGTGTCTGGCTGCCCTGTCGGTTTTGTCGTGGCAGCAGTGCGGTTACTGGAAAGACAGTAAAACCCTTTTGCATCAGGCGTTGCAGGTCACCAACGATAACTATCTGGCGCATCATAATTTGGGACAGGTTCTTTTCGAGGAGGGAAAAACTTCGGAAGCCATTGACCATTACAATGAAGCGGCTCGCATCATGCCGGATCATATCCTGATTTATAATAACAGGGGTGTCGCTTATCTCAAAATCGGAGAATATCAACAGGCCATTGAAGACTTCAGCAAAGCCATCCATCTGATGCCCAATTACGCTGATTCCTATTTTAAAAGAGGCGCTGTTTATCTGGGACAGGGCCATAAGGAAGCCGGCTGCCGGGATGCGCGTAAAGCCTGCGAACTGGGAAATTGCGCGTTACTGGAAATTGCCGCACAAAAAGGAGATTGCCGGTAATTCTTCAACATAAACAAGGCGGAAATGGTTTTGTTGCATTATGATTTTAATAGGTCAAATAATTATGCCTCAATGAGATCCTCCGAAATCTTTCCCGTTTGGTATACAAAAAATGGCATTTAAATTTTCCCATATAGTTCTTTTGTGTTTCCCCATAAATGGTGGCTAAACGGTTTAAAATCTCCGATATAATCAGCATGGCAATTTTTGTTATAAAACTCGGGATAGAAATAATAACTTGGTAAAATTTCGATTTTAATATTATTTTTTTTTACAATTTTGGTAAAAAACGCAGGCCCTAGATAAGTAACAGTCGATCTCTTTCTTGTTTTATATTTATTTATTTCTTCGATACAATATTTCATTAAAAGATGCCCGTAAATGCCTCCCATAATCCCGGTCGCAATTCGATCTTTTCTTACTTTTTCATTAATATAGGCGGCAAAAAAATCTTTATCTAGAAAATCACCTTCTAAATGACGCAGACAAATAGCATCTGCATCAACATATACTCCGCCATATTGATACAGAATTTCGTATCTTAGAATATCACTTTTTGCAGGCCATTCTTCTGATTTATGATTATATAAATTATAAAGGTGTTGATTAACCAGGGGAAACAATTCTTTGATTTTTTCATTATCCCACAGAATATATTCATAGTCGGGGTGAAGATCTTTCCATGTATGCATAAACTTAGGTGCCGGATGAGGACCTATCCAGATTTGATGAATTATTTTGGGTATTTTAACGTTGACTGTTTCAGGACCGCTGACCGCAAGCAAATCTATTGCGTCAGAAGAGTTGTTTTTTAACGATTTATCTTTCCAGGTCGAAAAATAATCGCATATGGTTTTATAAATATTTTGAATAATTAATTTAATCATAATAATCAATGTTAATTGCAGCCGGTTTAGATAAACTTGATTTGACGGACACATGAACAAATAATTGCATCGTGTATCATGAAATCACTCCGTTAACCCGATGAGATCTGATATGGTTCTTGCCTCAATCCTCCGATGATGCCGCTTTACAGGGAACCTGTCTTCTGACAAGTCCCGAGCTCATCTGTTTCGACCGTCTACCGCGACAACCCATTTGTCCCCTATTTTATGAGGGTCAACATGGTGCATACCTGCCGCATTCCATCCGAATCCCGTTCTTGTTACGATTGGCTTGTCCGAAACTAATCTATCAGCATACGACGTTTCAGACAGCTCCGTTATTTCAAAAGCAAAAACTTGAATTCCATAGCTCGGATAATCATCTTGTGTCAGTCTTAATGGTTTGCTATTATATAAAATAACCCGTCCACCTGGTCTGGAAAAGTGTTTATTAAACTTCACGATTGGATTTTTTGGATGAGGTTGCCATCCTTTTGTCAAATTTTTCGAAAAATACAAATTTAGAACATTACTTTTCACATTAGACACAAACATCCACCATCTGTCTTTATATCTGAAAATTGACGGGTCAACGTATCTATCTCCCGATAATAGACAGCCTGCATATTGCCATTGATCAGGAAACTTTGTTGCTCGATACAACCGGACCGAATAGTCTTGATTACTCTCCGGAATCATGTAGTACGTATTTTTCCACTCGAAAATATATGGATACGACAAATGAAATTCTTCATCAATAACAACTTTTTTGTATTTCCACTTTCTTCCGTCTACACTCTCCGCATATGCAATATCACCTTGATCATTTTTCTGATTTTGAACTTCAAAAAACATATAATATTTTTGATTCCTGAACACCATGAACGGATCTGCGACAAAAGCAGCGTTTACATCCACAACGTCGTCGGCTGTTAGAACAGGGTTTTGAATATTCTTTGTGTCTAAATCGAAAGGAGTCAATCCTTCATATATGCCAATGGACCAACGATGATCATCGTGAATTCTCTGATAAACTGCGCAACCGACGAAAATAAACACGATCAAGACAAAACAAACATTATATTTCTTCATATACGTTCCGGTTCTTTGTCGTCTTTTTTAAACGTCATTTTTTTATCGGCAAAATAATATCTGGCTTGATTCAGCGCAAATTTAAAATCATGATCATGCCAATATTTGAGAAACCAGTATAATAGGTTCGTTGCATGATGCGAAGCGATAAAATGTCGTAGCTTGATAGATTTTCTTTTCAAATTATACATTCTAAACGGTGACTTTTTAAAATACTCGTCCCATTCAGAAGTCAATGCACTATTAAAATAAATCCATGGTTTTTCGAAGTCGATAAAATGGAGAATGAACGAATCTGCCTTCATTTCATCTAAAGATGCATAATTTGTTTCAAAACATTTGTTGATAGAATCAAGAGTATAATGATTTCGCCTCCTGACAAAAAAATTGTAAAAGCAATTATACTTTACGGGCAATAATTTAACCTTTTTATCAAACAAGACATTAAAGCAATCTTGATCCATCAGTGTCGATTTGATTTTCGATTTGCGAATTTCCAACAACGCCGAAGATGTATCGTCGGCTCGCAGGCGTTTAAGATTCAGCAACATTACGCCAGAATTAAAATAATTATTAACACCGAAATCATTATCAATGCATATTATATCCTGCACCGCTCCCGCATAATAATCGTTGATGTTTATTTCAAACAGATCTTTCAAATCTTTTTGTATGATAACATCACCATCCACATACAACGCTTTATCCACGTCGGGAATCAAATTAGGTAAATCAAACTTTAGACAAGCGGCAAGGGTAACATGTGCAAACTGTCGTACGCCTTCAAAGTTTTTCAAAGACGCCTTTATGATGCAAATATCAATATCCCTTCCTCTGAATTTACAAAGCTTTTCTATTTCATCTTCCGACAATTCAGCGGCTATTATATAAATAGCATAATGTGTATCCTTATTTTTATTGCAGATCATAGACGTGATAGCTACAGCGGTAGGGATAACAAAATTGCTGTCGCAGATGAACACTACAGAAATTTTTGTCAAGTAAATATCCTCGTGTTAATTAAAAAATATAATCTTGTAGCCTGTTCTTCATTAAATACCACAGATTAAGTTAGCATTCAGCATTATTATTCTGATGATTTTCGAATGAACGGTTGTATATCTATCCAGTCAAATGACTTGAGAATAATGAGAAGGAATGAATACCTTCATTGATTCCTTTTATCTTTTCTGTAAAAGAGATTCGTAAACGGTCAGATCGTCTTTGGAGAAGCAGCAGAAAATAACTTCCTCAAGCGTTGAGGATTTTTGAACTGTATCGCGGACGGTTAGAACGGCGAGCTGTGCCGCCTGTTCAAACGGATATCCGTAAACGCCCGTGCTGATACTCGGGAAGGCGATGGTCCCGATTCCTTTTTCGGCAGCAAGGGTCAGCGATTTGCGGTAACAGGAGGCAAGCAGTTCCGGTTCGCCTTTTTTCCCTCCGTGCCAAACCGGTCCCACGGTGTGAATGACGAATTTCGCGGGAAGTTTGTATCCCTTGGTAATTTTCGCGTCGCCGGTTTTGCAACCGCCGAGCGTCCGGCATTCCGCCAGTAGCTCCGGACCCGCGGCGCGGTGAATCGCGCCGTCCACGCCGCCTCCGCCGAGCAGCGAAGAATTCGCGGCGTTGACAATCGCGTCAACCTGAAGAGTCACGATGTTTGCCTGAAGCGCCCTCAATTTCGTCATTGAACTGCCTCCAAGACAAGATGACATCACCACCGCCCGCGTGGGCGGTGGTGTGTTTGATTTACAAAGTCGAGATACTTGAATTTTGTCATTTCGAGGAGCAAAGCGACGAGAAATCTGAAAGATCTAAGTTAATAGATTTCTCCCTCCGGTCGAAATGACAGCCCTGCAAAAGTCTTACGTTTTTACTTCTTCATGGCCTGTTCAACCGCCACCGCCACGGCGACGGAAGCGCCAACCATCGGATTATTGCCCATGCCGATCAGGCCCATCATCTCCACGTGCGCGGGAACGGAGGACGATCCGGCAAACTGCGCGTCCGAATGCATTCTGCCCATGGTGTCGGTCATGCCATAGGAGGCGGGACCGGCCGCCATGTTGTCCGGATGCAGCGTTCTGCCTGTGCCGCCGCCGGAGGCCACAGAGAAGAATTTCTTCCCGGCCGCGATACATTCCTTTTTGTAAACACCCATGACCGGATGCTGGAAACGGGTCGGGTTGGTGGAATTTCCCGTGATGGCGACGTCCACGCCTTCCAGATGCATGATGGCCACGCCTTCGCGCACGTCGTCTGCGCCGTAGCAGCGGACCGCCGCGCGATCACCCTTGGAATAAGCTTTTTCCTTCGCCACGGAAACTTTTCCGGTTTTATAATCGAATGCCGTCGCGACATGGGTGAATCCGTTCACGCGGGCGATAATATGAGCCGCGTCTTTACCCAGGCCGTTCAGGATGACGCGCAGGGGAACCTTGCGCGCCTTGTTGGCCGATTTGGCCAGACCAATCGCGCCTTCCGCCGCGGCAAATGATTCATGCCCCGCGCAAAACGCAAAGCATTTGGTCTCTTCCCGAAGCAGCATGGACGCGAGATTGCCGTGTCCGATGCCCACCTGACGGTCGTCGGCGACCGAGCCGGGAATGCAGAACGCCTGCAGACCAAGGCCTAGTGTCTCGGCAATATCCGCAGCGGCCTTCTGACCTTTTTTAATGGCGGCGGCAGCGCCGACCAGATAAGCCCAGCCGGCGTTTTCAAACGAAATCGGCTGAATCTCCTTGACTATTTTTCTAACATCAACGCCTTTCTCGAGGCATACTTTTTCAGCTTCCTCCAGCGAGGAAATTCCATATTTCGCGAGAAAAGGAGTGATCTGTTTGATTCGTCTTTCGTATCCTTCAAATAAAGCCATTTTTCTACTCCTTATTCTTTACGGGGGTTAATAACTTTGACGGCTTCGGCAAAACGTCCGTAGGTTCCGCTTGCTTTCGCGAGAGCCTGGGCGGGTTCCATGCCCTTGACGATGTTGTCCATCATCACACCCAGATTAACGAATTTGTAGCCGATGATTTCATTGTCGCTGTCCAGGCCGATCTCGGTCACATAACCTTCGGCCATCTCCAGATAACGGGGGCCTTTCTTTTTGGTGCCGTACATCGTGGCGATCACGCTGCGCTGGCCCTTGCCCAGATCCTCGAGACCCGCACCGATGGGCAGACCGCCTTCGGAAAAGGCCGTCTGTGAGCGGCCGTATACAATCTGCAAAAAGATTTCCCGCATCGCGGTGTTGATCGCGTCGCAGACCATGTCGGAATTCAGCGCTTCCAGAATGGTTTTATGCGGCAGAATCTCGGCGGCCATCGCGGCGGAGTGGGTCATGCCGGTACAGCCGATACATTCGACCAGCGCTTCTTCAATGATCCCATCCTTGACATTCAGGGTCAGCTTGCAGGCTCCCTGCTGAGGCGCACACCAGCCGACACCATGGGTGAGACCGCTGATATCCTTGATTTCCTTCACCATGGTCCATTTGCCCTCCTGCGGAATCGGGGCGGGGCCGTTTTTCGCGCCTTTGGCAACTACGCACATTTGTTCAACTTCATGAGTGTATTCCATAAACTATCTCTCCTTCCGGTAATACCGTTCGCTTTCACCGGTTAATTTCAACCGATGAAAGTAATTTATTGTTACAATACTGCCGGTCATAATCTAGCACCGGAAGGGTTATTTTTCAAATTAATTTGTTGGGAAAATGCTTAAGTTTTTGATTACATTATGATGTGAGAAAAATTTTACTAGAAAAACCAATATATAATTGGCTGGTGATAGAATGTATGTATTTCTTTATTCATCTTTTAACTGATCTGTGGCTGGTGTATAAGCCTGTCTTGTAAACACATCACTTGCTGCAGGACTGTTATGCAAATCGAGTCTATTAAATGCATTTTTCAACTGCTCTTCAAGGTGCCTTAAACGAAGTTCAATGTGTGAACGGACAGAAGAAAGATTCCCTTCGTATCCACCGGCTAGTAAAGTTATTCTGTCTGTAGGCCAATCTAATGTGCTTGTTAGTGGTTCTTTTCGAAATTCTGGTTGCTTCCGAATAGTGCCAGGTCTTAGAGTACAATACCAAGCAGTAATCGGTTTAATTTTAAATCCCGTCAACCAACTCAAAGTTCCAAGTGCAGCACCATCTCTTGAAACTACAAAATCAGCTCTCTGTGCTAAATGATCAGCGACATTTCTAATATTACGGAACGGTTCTAGTACTTCATGCAAAGTCAAAACTCCTTCTTTTGGTGGCGAAAAAGATATTCCAGGCATTTGTAAATAGAGCATTCGGAATCGATCAATAGCGTCAACCATTGCCCAAGCATCGAGAAACGCCTGTACTGATATTTTAGGTAATTCAGCTGAGTTAGGAGGACTTAATGCTGTTTGTGTTAATATATCTTTAAGTCGTCCATATGCTAAATCTATTATCTCTATTGCATGTCGAATTCCATCTATGAAAAGAGCTTGTTTGGGATTTATCGCTATAGGAACTTTTCTAAGTATTGAATCTTCATTCAGCATAAGTGTAATTATTTATTACCTGATAATTAATATACGCGTAAGTATTTTCTGAGAATTTGTGTAATCCTAATTTATTTAATATGAAATGAAAAGAATAAATTATTTAAAGAAAACATAATAATATAATCAATGGATATTTTATGGTAATAAACGCCAGGTATTTTTATGAACATATTGGATAGAAAATTTTATCATCGTGATACGCTGCGGGTGGCGCGGGAGCTTTTGGGGAAAAAGTTGGTGCGGCAGGTAAACGGTCTAGAACTCTCGGGCATGATCACGGAAACGGAAGCGTATTGCGGAAGCGAGGACAGCGCCTGCCACGCTCATCGCGGCAAGACACAGCGCAATGCGGTTATGTTCGGGGAGCCTGGTCACGCCTACGTTTATTTTACCTACGGCATGCACTACATGCTCAACCTGGTAACCGAGGAAGAGGAAAATCCCTGCGCCGTGCTGATCAGGGCGATTCTGCCTCTTACCGGAATTGAAGAAATGGAAAATCGCCGGAAAAAGAAAGGCGCCGAATTAACCAACGGACCGGCCAAACTCTGTCAGGCGTTGTCCATTGATAAATCTCTAAACGGTTGGAATTTAACGCTGGGCAGTGAGTTGTGGGTTGAGAATTACAAAAAGCTTCCGGATTCTAAAATCATCACGACGCCTCGTATCGGCATCGATTACGCGCATCAAAAAGACAGAAGCGCCCTCTGGCGTTTTTTGCTCAAATAAGATGCCGGAAAAATCATCAGGGGCAGGTCTCTTTTGTTTCCTGATAAAATTCCATGAATAATTTCCAGCCGGCCAGAAAGAGCGCCGCAATAATCGGTCCCAAAACAAAACCTGACGCCCCGAACGCCGCGATGCCGCCCAGGGTGGAAAGAAAAATTAAAAGAGCGTGCATATTGGTGTCGCGTCCCATTAAGACCGGTCGCAACAAGTTGTCAACACTGCTGATGACCACCGCTCCGAAAACCAGAATGGTGACGCCCTGCCAGATGTTTCCGAGAAATATCATGATGATTCCGGCCGGCGCCCAGACCAGCGAACAGCCAATCGCCGGCACAATCGATAAACCAAACATGATAACTCCCCAGACGAGAGCTTTTTCGATTCCCGTGATATAAAAAATCAAGCCGCCCAGGCATCCCTGAATGCCGCCGATGACAAACGTGAATTTCAAGGATGCTTTTGCCGTGTTGAAAAACTGATCGATGAAATGACGAAGATGTTTATTTTCCATCGGAATATTATTCATGATGGTTGTGATGAGTTGTTCGCCGTCGCGCAGAAAATAAAAAAGCGTGTAGAGCATGACGGCGAATTTGACAATCACCAGAATTGTATTTTGCGTGAATGACGATATGTGATTGACAATATATGTGGTCACAACTTTGAGAGCGTCCTGGGACTTCTCCAGGACAAACGCCTGGTCGATGTTCAGGCGGGCAAAAAGAGGATTTTTGTTCAAGGAGTTGAGAAATTCGGAAAGAGAAGCAATCCAAGACGAACTGTTGTTGTCAAAGGATTTATAGATGTCGAACGCTTCGATAATCAGCAAATCAACGAGCAATCCGATGGGAATAATCAGGCAGAGAAAGATAATCGAAAGCGTCACGCCCGCGCACAGATTGGGATTGGTAATCTTTTTATTCAGAAACTTGTAGAGCGGAAAGAATATACCGGCCACCAGAACCGCCCAGAAAATGGCAAAGAAGAAAGGCTTGAGAATGTACAGGAAAAAAACGGTTATGATGACCAGCAAAATTAAAAAACCGGTTTTTTGAAAATGATAAACGGGTTTATCGTTCATATCGGAAATCAAACCTTTAATGCTGATAAAGTCATGCGATGGAGGAATCCAACGACACGTAATTAATAATAAACTACGGCAACTTATAATGTCAATTTATAATTAATCATCATAAAAAGAAAGATTTTGATTGACATATCGGCAGGCATGAATAATTTAACCGGTAGATGAATAATCAATATTCATCAAAAAGGAGGATATTTGATGTTTACAGTTACAGAAAAAGCGCTGGAGGTCATTCAGGACTTTATCAAAGCCAAGAAGCCCGATGCCGCTGTGCGGATTACCATGTCTATCGGTTGATCCGGTCCCGCTTTGGGCATGGCTCTGGATGAGCCTGGAAAAGATGATGAAGTGTTTGATGAAAAAGGAACGAAATTTGTCATTGACAAGGATATTTTCACTCAGGCAAAGCCGATCAATGTTGATTTTATTGAAACACCGCAGGGTTCGGGATTTAAAGTGACATCCAGCCTTTCCGCAGCAGGCGGCGGATGCGGTTCTTCCTGCAGCGGCTGCTAGAATTTGACGGGGGAGGAGACATCCTCCCCTTTTTCACTGATGACCAAAGAAAAGACTTCAAAAATCGATCTCGCTGAAAATCTCCTGAAACAAAACAATTATGCCGGTGCGATTAGCTTGCTGGAGGAACTCAGCAGGGAATTCCCCGAAGAAGAGTCGGTCTTGCTGATGCTGTCGTGGGCTTATTATGACAGCGGAAATATTCGGCAGACTGTCCGATGTTTAAACGCGCTGCTGGAACGGGAATTCAGCCGAAAAGTTTTTACCGGCTTCGCTTTTGACGAACTGGTGCGCATTTACAAACAGCAAAAAGATTTTTCACGTCTGGTGGAAATTTGCGAAAGGGCGGTTGCCGTGCAGCCCGACGATATCGGTCTGCTGAACGAACTGGGCAATGCGTACCTCCAATCGGGCAGCGCCGGAAAAGCCTGCGCCGCGTACGAACAACTCGTCAAAATGGAAAACGACAACCCCGCCTTTTATTGTCTGTGGGGCGACGCTTTATTTGCCGCGGGCTTAAAAAACGAAAGCGAAGCGATGTATGTGAAAGCCGGAGAAATCGACCCCGATCAACGGGACCGTTATTATTTCAAGATTGCCGTTTTATTTCAAAAGGCGGGACATCATCAGGATGCCGAACGATTATTGAATCAATGCATCGCCGTCAATGCATCCAATCCTCTTTACTATTGTTCACTGGGGGACAGCCTTGTCGGTATGGGAAAAATTCAAAAAGCCCGGGAAGCCTATGAACAGGCGGTTCAACACGATGCTGTCCGGGCGGCCGCTTATTATAATCGTCTGGGCCATTCTTTGATGAATGCCGGAAACTTCGCCGAAGCAGCCACCGCTTTCCAGACAGCGATAAACCATGAACCGTTGCGAACCTATTACATCAACCTGTCTTCGGCCTATGAAAAAATGGGGCTGGCTGATCGGGCGGAAACGCTGATACGTGAAGCGGATAAAACGACCGGAGCTTAAACCCTTCCCATCTTCCGCTGCAAATCTCTGAAAACGTGATAAAAGTATTCGTTCTCTTCCATTTCTTTTTTCAGAATCAGACCCATTTCCGAAATTTCTTCTATATTGATGATTAAATTAACGCTTTTGTTCAATGTATTCATGTAGTCCATCGTGGCAAACGTCGGACTGATTAAGACGACAAAAATCTGGCGGCGAACAGCCATGGGCAACCCGCTCAAATACTGCAGGACATAATTGACGCCGTCTTTTCCCATGTCGAAATTTTCATTCACAACAATAACATTGAATGTTTGAAATGTTGTGTATTTCAGGGCTTCTTTTGCCGTGGTCGGTTCGATCACATTGAAGTTAAGCGTTTTCAGATTATCCCTTATCTTTTGCCTGACCGTGGGATCGTGCTCGCAAACCATGGATGTGCTGGAATCCATGTCCCGGTAATCGAAAGGACGGGCGGAATAATCCAACTCTTCTTCAATTGGTTCTGGCGCCATTTTTTCCATGTTCATAATCCAATCCCTGATAAATTATTTTTTGAACTTATCTTTTCCATGTATCCATTTTGGCTTTGCCGTACGATCTGTCCACTTCGAGTGTTCCCAGACCTGCGGTTTGTTCGCCGCGTGTTTTCTTGATCGCGTCGATGCCGCGGTTGACCACGGCCCGGTTGGTGGCGAAGGCTATCGCCGTATTGTCCGTAATTAAATCCTTGTTGAACAGATCGATAATACAGTCGTCAAACGTCATCATACCGAAAGCCCTGCCCTGCGTGATGATATCGTTAAATGTCTTCCCTTCCGATTCTCCGTGAAGAATGACGTCTTTGACGCGCAGACTGGTGCTGACGGCTTCAAAAGCGGCCACGCGACCGCCGCCAATTTTGGGCAACAAACGCTGACAGGCGATCCAGCGGATGGCATCGGACAGGCGCACGCGGATCTGATTTTCCTCGTCCCGGGGAAACATACCGATAATACGGTTGATGGTCTGCCCCGCATCAACGGTGTGCAACGTGCTTAACACGAGATGTCCGGTTTCCGCCGCGCTCAGGGCAATTTCGACCGATTCGCGATCGCGCATTTCGCCGACCAGAATGACCTTGGGAGCCTGACGCATCGCGGCCCGCAAACCGCTGGCAAACGTATCAAAATCCTTGCCCAGTTCACGTTGATTGATTGTGGACTTTTTCTGAGGATGCGTATATTCCACCGGATCTTCCAGTGTCACGATATGCACGGAACTGTTTTCATTGATTTCATTGATGATCGCAGCCAGCGAGGTGGTTTTACCGGTGCCGGTCGCTCCGGTGATCAGAACAATTCCGTTTTTCTCGCGGGAAATTTTATAATAAGCTTCCGGCAATCCCAACTCGGCGCAGGACGGAACGATGGATTCCAGCTTTCTTAAAACAATCGAATAATTTCCCATCTGCGAAAAAACATTCACACGGAAACGGGCCACGCCGGGCAATTCATACGACAAATCACAGGCCCCTTCCTTCAGCAGATCCGTCATCAGACGGTGATCCTGATTGATCAGATTCAGGGCAAAAATTTCCGTTTGAAAAGGCGTCAATTTTTCAAACGGCGGCCTTAACGGAACGGGAACCAACTGACCGGTGGCTTCCACCTGAAAAGGTTTGCCCACGGTGATGATAAAATCCGAAATGTTGGGATAGGATTCCAGCATTCGTGTCAGAATATGATCGATTTCCGGTTTTCTCATAAGCTGTCCTCGCTGAATAATTTATGCTTCAGTGAAATCCGTCGGCGCCTGCCTCAAAAGCGGACGGAAACGGCCTTTCTCGTTAGCCTTGATGTAAGCATCATCGCCGCTGATCCAGCCGCGATTATATAAATCCATGATGGCGTCGTCCAGAAGCTGCATGCCGTATTTTTTGCCGGTCTGCATCATGGAAGGGATCTGATAGGTTTTGGATTCGCGGATCAAATTGCGCACCGCCGGTGTGGCGATGCAAATTTCCAGAGCGGCGCAACGGCCTTTGACGTCGATTCTCTTAAACAAAACCTGCGCAACGATTGCGCGTAAACCATCGGCCAGCGTGGATCGGATCTGCAACTGCTCGCTGGCGGGGAAAACCTCGATGATTCTATCAACGGTTTTGGGCGCGCTGGTTGTGTGAACGGTGGAGAAAACCAAATGACCGGTGGAGGCGGCCTCAATCGCCAGCGAAATAGTTTCCAGATCGCGCATTTCGCCGACCAGAATAATGTCCGGATCTTCACGCAACGCTCCGCGCAACGCGGAGGAGAAAGTCTTTGTGTGAATGCCCACTTCCCGGTGATTGACGATGCAGTTCTGACTCTTGTGAACAAATTCAATCGGATCCTCGATGGTAATGATATGGTCCCGGCGCAGACGGTTCGCTTCATCAATAATAGCCGCCAGGGTTGTGGATTTGCCGCTGCCGGTCGGCCCCGTCACCAGAACAAGACCGCGCGGAAGCTGCGCCAGTTTGGCAATCACGCTGGGAAGTCCCAGCTGCTGGCAGGTTTGAATTTTATCGGGAATTTCACGAAAAACAGCTGCCATGCCGTATTTCTGCCGGAAGTAATTGACGCGGTAGCGCGCCAGAGAAGGTATTTCATAAGCGAAATCAACATCGCCGGTTTCTTCAAACTGTTTGATTTTATGTTCCGGGGTGATCTCATAAAGGAGAACTTTCAAGGCGTCATTGGTAAGCACGTCATATTTAATTCTTTCAATTTCACCGCGGATTCTGATGGCCGGCTGCTGACCGGCGACAAGATGAAGATCGGATGCTCCCTGTTCGTGCATTAAGTTGAAAAAAGCGTCAATTTTAGCCATTTATTCTCTCCTCGGAGTAATTTTTTCCACTTTATCATTTTTCCTTTTTGAAAAGAACTTTTTATTTATAAATTGCAAGTTTATCGGCGAAAAAATATTTCATTGTTTTGAGATGGGAAGAGTATAAGAAAAACCCCGTTGATTTGTCAATCCAATAATCATGTCAACAATGGCTTGACACCGCGATAATCAATAATATATGCTTCCTATCGTTTGTCCGGCGGGAATTCTTAAGGTTGGGGATGTAGCTCAGCTGGGAGAGCGCGACGTTCGCAATGTCGAGGCCAGGGGTTCGATCCCCCTCATCTCCACCAAAACCTAATTCAACGTTTCCACGATCTGAACCAAAAATTATACATGTCGCAGAGAATATAATCTTATGAGGGAAATATGAAAAAGATGGTCAGGACGAGAGAACAAACATTATTTTCGATGATCATTGCAATATTGTTTATGGTCGTCTTGGTGTCGGCGTGTGCGACGGAGCCTGTCACCCGGGAAGTTTGGTCGAAACCGAATGCCACACAGCAGGACTTTGCCAAAGATAAATATGATTGCATGAAAGATGCGCAGCGTCTAAAAGATCAAGTGCAGGGAGACAATGTTTCCGCCGAGATCGGACAAGCCGGTGGCAACGAAACAATCAATGTTGATCGATACAATGCCTGCATGGAAGCGCGCGGCTGGACATTAAAAGAAATAAAATCCATCCCTGAGAACGCCATCGACAAAAAAACATATACGTTTGCGGACGGAACCAAATATGAGGGCGATATGGTTAACGGCAAAATGCACGGCCGGGGAATCTACACCTGGGCAAACGGCAATCAATATGAAGGAGACTGGGTCAACGGCAAGATGAGCGGAAAAGGAAAATACACCTGCCACAACGGCAGGCAGTTTACCGGCAACTTCGAAAACAACAAACCGGCCGGATTCGCCATTAAGTGCGACACGCAGAGCGCCGGTACGCTTTATGCTCCCGGAAGCGCTCCGACGACCAATCAAAAATCAGGATCCTACACCGATGCCAATGGGAACAAATTTGAAGGACCGATTGTGAACGGAAAATTGCACGGCAAAGGCACCATCACGTCGCCGAGCGGCAACAAGTACGAAGGCGATGTCGTCAACGGCAAGATCAACGGCCGGGGAACATACACTTGCAGCAACGGGAAGAAGTTCACGGGTAATTTTAAAAATAACAGACCGGTTGGATTTTCTGTCAAATGTAATTGATGCCAGCCGGGATAATTTCGGCGCCTGAATCTATTCAAACTGTTTTTGATTCGCGGCATCGTTCTTTTATGATTTTAAAACTTATTGATGATCTTTTCCAATTCGGACCCGTAAACTTTAATTTTTCGCTGCGATAAATATCTTTCCGGATGGGCTTTATCCAGCGTCAGATCCAGAAGATTCTTGTCCGGAAGAAACATGAAAACCGCCCGGTTTTCTTCCTTCGCCCGGTGAAATCTCCAAATATACAGCTTTTTCAGCAAAAGCCTCTGCTCCGGATTCAGCGAATCATAACCCTTAATTTTAACATAACCCCTGGTGTTAAATTTTTTCTCCCGCCAGTCCGTTTCGGCAATTCTCATAAAAGATTCTTCGGCCGCAACCCGGAGGTTTTTTGCATTCAACGCCGCGATTTGTTTTTCGTAGAGGGCCGGAAGGTATATAACATCCTGAACGGCATATTCCATCTGTTCGTCGGTCAGAGGCCGATTGTCCCAGTGCGAACGCTGGATTCTCTTGTTTTTTTTCAGCTCCACACCGACAAATTCTTTAATCATTTTTTCCAGCGACAACTGCTGAAAACCCAAGAGAAGCGCCGCCCGGTGCGTGTCGAAAATATTGTTAAAATTAAACTGATAATCCCGTTTGAGGAGCCGGATATCGTTATCCGCGGCGTGTAGAATCTTGATAATGCGTTGACTGTTGAAATATTTGCCTAAACAGGACAAAGCCAGATCGCCCAGAGGATCGAAGACGTACGTTGTTTTCCCGGCATGGATTTGAATGAGGCAAAGCTTTTCTCTGAAATAATGAAATGAATCGTATTCCGTATCAATGCACATGATTTTCGCCCGCTCAAAATCATTGAGGGCGCATTTCAGCTTATTTTCCGTATCCACCAGAAGGCTTATCGAATTCATGGCGCGTAATTTAACCGAAATATAAATTTAATGCCACAAAAATAACGAGGGAACAGCACAGAACAACCATGATCAGATAATCGGCCGACGCAAACTTCAATTCCACGAACGATGACCGTTCACCGCGTTGATAATTTCTGGCGTCCATGGCCAGGGCTATTTCGTCCGCCCGCCGGAAAACACCCGATATTATTTTTGACGCGAACAACACAAACGATTTTACGCCGGCAAGCAAACCTGACCGACGCGGGTCAAAGCCTCTGGCGCTGCGGGCATTCTCCATTCTTTCCTTTTCCGCGAGCAAAATCGGCATCAGCCTGAAAGCCAGCATGATCATGACGGCAACGTCATCAACCGGCAACCGCAACCGTGCAAACGGTCTTAAATAATATTTAATGGCCGCAACCAGTTGAGACGGCGCCGTGGTCACGGTCAGCAGGACGGCCACCACTATCAGACACAAAAATTGCCAGAGCACAAAAAAACCTTGCTGTAATCCGAAACAGGAAAATGAAAAATCGAAGAACGCATTGTTGATCGCCACGTCGTTTTTACGCTCACCGAAAAACAGATGGGTTACGAAAATCAGAGCCATAAAGAAAAGCAGCGGTTTGATGGACTGACCGATTGTGCGCAGGCTTATTCCGCAGGCAAGGGCCAGCACAAACAGGGCAACACCTGCGGTATAAATCACCGGCTGTTCAAGCCGGAGGATAACCAAGCTGAACACGATGGTGACGGCAAGTTTAAGACGCGGATCAAGATGATGGACCCGCGACTGCCCTTTTATAAACGAACCGGTATGATACATGCTCAATCCTTGCTTTGAACGGCCATGGAAATGACTTGTTGCAGAGCGTCTTCAATCGTCACAATACCGGCATGAACGGGAAAGCCCGATGCCTTCAACCGGATAAAAAGTTCCGTGATCTGAGGAAGCTGCAGTCCGATTTTTTTCAGTTCCTCGACTCTGGCGAATATGTCCCGCGGCGCGCCGTCCAGACAAACGCACCCCCGGCTCATCACAAGGATTCTTTGCGTTAGAGCGGCTTCGGCCATATTATGGGTAATGTGAATGATCCCCACGCCTTCGGAATGCAGTCTATCAATAACACTCAGTACGCGCCCGGTCGCCGCCGGATCCAGAAAAGCGGTCGGTTCATCCAGTGCGATATAGCGCGGGCGCATGGCCAGCACCCCGGCAATCGCCACCAGTCTCTTTTCGCCGCCGGAAAGATTTTCGATATTGCGGCCGGCCAATTCCGCAATGCCCACCCGGGCCAGTGATTCATTCACGCGTTTCTTTATTTCAGCCGTCGGCAGACGTAAATTCTCCGGGCCGAAGGCCACATCTTCTTCCACGGTCATCCCGACAATCTGCGTGTCGGGATTCTGGAAAACCATTCCTACCTGCGATCTGATTTCCGCGTGACGTGTTCTATCCTGTGTATCGAGGGAATCCACGATTACCCTGCCGCCGGTCGGCAAAAGCAGGGCGTTTAAATGCCGAATCAGCGTTGTCTTGCCGCAACCGTTCGGGCCGATAACAGCCAGATGTTCGCCTGCCTGGATTTGCAGGGATACGCCGCGCAGAGCGTCAATGCCTTCCGGCTCATATCTGTAATGAACATCTTGCAGGATAATCAACGGAGGCGCCTCACACTTTCACGCGATCTTTCAACCGCGCACTGACGATCGCGGCCAGCACAATCTTGACGATATCTCCGGGTATAAAAGGCAAGGCTCCAACGGCCAGCGCTTTATCAAAGTTTAACTTCGCCACCAGTGAAAGTTGCAGGCTTCCGGCCAGATCAATGATCAGCATTCCGATCACCATGGAAAATATGTTCCAGGAAACGCCGGCGTTCTTTTTCATCCGATTGATCATGCCGATGACAAACGCGGCAAGAATAAAGCCCAGCAAATACCCGCCGGTCGGTCCGAAGAGCACTCCCAAACCCGCCTTGCCTCCGGCAAAAACCGGAATGCCGATAACGCCCAGCAGAACATAAATCAACTGACTCATCGCGCCCAGACGGGCACCCAGAAGAACGGCGGCGACGTTTAAAAAGAATGTCTGCGCGGTAATCGGTACGGGCGGAAGAGGAATAACGATGAACGCTCCCGCCGCCGTCAGCGCGCCGAAGAGGGCGGTGTAAACCAGACCTTTGGTTGACGGATGATTTGCAGTCATACGATGGCTCTCTTTTCCAATCCGTTTATTTTACAAGAATATCTCTGTACCAAAACGTTGTCTCCCGATGGGTTTTATCGCTGTCACTCTCCTGATCATTATTTTCTATTTTCGTTTTGTACGTTCTGTGAACAAGCCGGCCAAGCCGATAATCGATTTTCTTTTTAAAAACAGGTCCGTCAAAAACGAACGTGTGAAACTCTCCGTTTTCGCCGCAGAGATCGACATTCTCCGGCAGATCGCTGAGAAAATCTTCATCAATCACCCGTCCGGCAAATGACGGATCAAGATATTTTTCATTGACGCAAACAACGACCGTCAGGAAACCTAAACCCATAAATTCTTTTATTATTTCCGCGCTTGTTTTTTTCCATAACGGGAACAGGCCTTTCATTTGAACGTCCGCCATCCTCTCTTCCCTGTATTTCTTCAGGTCTTCCAGAAAGATATCTCCGAAGACGGCGTATTCAATCCCCTCGTTCTTCAATCCGTTCAAAGTATTTTTCATGATGTCGTCATATATTTCCATGGAAGCCGATTCCGGCAGATAAATCTCTTTCAGTTTTATTCCTATATTCTCCGCCTGCAATTGAAGCAACGTCTTTCTTACTCCATGCATTGAAATTCTTTCATATTCTTCGCTTAAAGTTGTCAGGAGATATTTAATTTCGATATCTTCATTCTTCAGGCAATAATGCAAACTCAAGGCGCTGTCCTTGCCGCCGCTCCAGTTCAATATGGATTTCTTCATTTTCACCCGTTCGTTTTTATGGTCATGCCTTTGCGGTTACTTGATCACCAGCGGAATTCCGGCAATCATGAAAATAACACGCCCGGCGCTTCGCGCCAAAGCCTGGTTGGCCCAGCCAAGGGCGTCGCTGTAGATCCGGCCCAACGGATAGGGCGGAACAATGCCCATACCCACTTCATTGGAGACAAGCAGCCACCGGCCGCCAAGCCTGGCCTGCGCGGCAATCAGTTTGTCGATTTCCATCCGGACTTTTTGTATGACGGTTTCAGCGGGAGAATTTTCCGGCAGCGCAAAAAGAACATTGCTGACCAGCAGCGTAATGCAATCCACTATGACCACGTCGGCGACAGGCTCCGTGAGGCTGTCACCGATATCGCGGGGACATTCCAGTGTCTGCCATTGCGCCGGACGCGAAGCCCGGTGTTGACGAATGCGCTCGGCCATTTCAGCGTCACCCGCCGCCGCGGTTGCAATAAAAAGCACGGATTGACCTGTTTCCCGCGCAACGTTTTCGGCAAACGAGCTTTTTCCGCTCCGCGCGCCGCCTAGAATAAGCGTCAGGCCGTCTAAAGGTATTTCAGGATTCATGGGTTTACCCTCCCGGATTCAAACATACTGCTTTCGAAATGCCGTCATTCGTTTGACGGAGCGGCGGCGCAGCCCGGTGAAACAATGGCACCGGCGATCGCGTTGACGGCCGCGCACGAGGTCAGAAAATCATCCTCGGAAAATATCTCTATCGTCAACACGCCGCAATAATGGGCCCTCACAAGCTCATCCAGCACGGCCCGTAATTTTTCCACCGGCACATGCGCGAGGGATTTATGGTCGCGTTCATCTATGCCGTGGATGTGAATAACGCGTGTACGCGGCAGCGCTCCGCGTAAATACGCAACCGGATCGTGATCATCAAACCAGAGGTGTCCGATATCCACTGTCCGGCTGGCATCAATCCTCTTGAGTACCGGTTCATGAAAATCAAGAGGATATCCTTCCAGATTTTCGACGGCCAGTTTTTCTGCGCTTCCCGCCCACCCGGCGACGATTTCCAGCGACCGAACGGCCTGATCCTGCCAGCGGAGCATGGCTTCAGGCGTGGCGCCGTTGCGAACGGTTTTCCCGTCGAGATGTAAAACATAAGCCCAGGGATGAAGCTCGCGGGTGCCTTCAATCACGCGACGAGCCTTCGCAAGCGATGCATGGCGGGAAGAACCGTCGTCGGCCAGGCGCAAATCCAGCGGCAGATGAATCGTGTACGTAAGATCATTGTCGGCGGCAATGCTGCACATTTCGGCAATCTGTCCGCGGCTGGGAAGGTTACTCGCTCCGTCATCCACTTCAAACAGCACCAGTTCCACATCCCGCACTTTCCCCGCCAGATAGCGAACATTGGGCAAAATATCGGCGGGAATAATGTAAGACGTCGTCCCTAATCGGAAAGGGTATACATTCATTTCACACCAAAAACGAAGCTCAGCAGAACCACACCTTCAGTCACTTCGACCAGCATGCCGAATACGTCACCGGTTACGCCTTTAATACGGTTCCAGGCCAATCCCAGAACGGCGACGGCGGCCGCCAGAGCGGCCAGCACGGCAAAAAGACCCGGTAATCCCAGCAGAAAAGCAAAGCCCAGCGGCAAAATTGCCGTGACGAAAATGGCGCCGCGCCTGAGCCCGGAAACAAAATCAGCCCCCATTCCGTCAGGGTTGGCGAGAGGCAGCAACGACGCGGGCAGAATGAACCAGCGGCTGATCACCGCCGCGAGTATGATGCCCCATCCGGATGAAGACGGGAGCAAACTCAACGCCACGGCTTTAACCAGTAATGTTAAAATTAATCCGATGCCGCCGAAGGCGCCCAAATGCGGGTCTTTCATGATTTCCAGCCGGCGTTCGGGCATGGCCGAACTCAGCAACCCGTCGCAGCAGTCTGCCAGGCCGTCGAGATGCAAACCGCCGGTAATGACAACCCAGACCAGTAAAGTCAATGCGCCGGCCATGAATGGCGGGAAACAAAGATTCAACACGCGCCAGGCAAGCCAGACCAGTCCGCCGATAACCATCCCCACCAGCGGGTACCAGACTCCGGCGCGTCCGCTGTCTCCGGGCAGCCAGTTTTCCGGCAGTCCGACGGGCAGCGTTGTTAATAAGCCAAAGGCGGTGCGCAGATTACGCATGTCGTTTCCTTATCCTTTATCACTGACGCCGGCTTCGGCAAACGTCGCCATCTCTCTCAGGATGCGAGACGCGGCTTCAATCAGGTGAAAGGCAAGCACCGCGCCCGTTCCTTCGCCCAGACGCAGGTCCAGATCAATGAGCGGGGTCAAGCCGAGATGCCGGAGCATGGCCTGATGACCGATTTCCACCGACTGATGGCCGCTGAGCAGGTAATTGCGGACATCCGGCACCAGTCCGACCGCAATCATGGCGGCAGCGCTCGAAATAAACCCGTCCACAACAACCGGAATACGGCGTGACGCCGCGGCAATCATCACACCGGCGAGCCCCGCAATTTCCAACCCGCCGACTTTACTGAGAACATCCAGGGCATTTTTCGGATCGGGACGGTTCACCGCGATCGCGTTTTCAATCACGCGAATCTTGCGATTGATCCCCGCATCATCGAGACCGGTGCCTCGTCCGGTGACCTTAACCACCGGCAAACCGGTCAGGACGGAAATAATCGCCGATGACGGCGTCGTGTTGCCGATGCCCATTTCACCGGTGGCAATCAGGTCGAGACCTTCTTTTGCGACGTCCGCCAGCACATCCATGCCGCAGGCGAGCGCCTTTTCCGCATCGGCTCTGGTCATTGCCGGACCCTTGGCCATATTGCTCGTCCCGCGAGCAACTTTACGATGCCACAAACCGGTAAGCGCCGGATCAAAATCCGCCGCGACGCCGATATCGACAATGGTGACGCTGGCGCCGGCCTGACGTGCCAGCACATTGATGGCGGCGCCGCCGGAAAGAAAATTCATCACCATTTGCGGTGTTACTTCGGCGGGAAAAGCGCTGACCCCTTCCAGCGCCACGCCATGATCTGCCGCCATGATGATGACCGCTTTACGATCAACGTTGGGCAATGGATCCGACTTCATTCCGGCTAATTGGATGGAAATTTCCTCCAGCCGGCCAAGGCTGCCGGGAGGCTTGGTCAAACTGTTTTGCCGAGCCCGGGCCTGTTGCGCGGCGAGCTTGTCAATCGGAGGAATCGTAGGATAATTCATGACATTTCCTTTACATGATGAATTTTAATCTAAACCGACAGTTGAAACCTTCCTGCAGACAACGCTGTGGAAATATCACAGCAGAAATTTATTATCTAGGAGGTTTTATATCCGGATGAAAAACGAATGCCATGATTTCAACAGCATCAAAAATACGCGGGGATGCTCTGTTGATCAAATCGGCGTCGATCGGATAAATTTTGTTGTATTTTACGGCCGGTATTTCTTTGTATTTTTCCCAAAATCTTTTTACCGCCGCAAAATTTTTGTCATTGACCATCGGCGCAAAAATAATTATTTCCGGCGATACGCCGATAATGCCTTCCGCGCTGTAGCGGGGGTAGTTGGCCGAATCCAGGCCGGCGACATTGATGCCGCCCGCGCGCTCAATCATTTCATTGATCAATGTTCCCTTTCCCACGGTAAAGACCGGTTCCATACCGAGCTGAAAAAATACGCGCGGTTTCTTTTTGTGGCGTACCTGCCGGGTGATGCTGTTCAGTTTCCCTTGAAGTTTTGCGACCAGTTTTTCGGCTTCCTCTTCCCGGTTTGTTATTTTCCCGATATTGACAATGCTTCCCAGAAAACCACGGATGCTCGAGGGGTTTGTCACAAAGACGGGAAAGCCGAGTTTTTCCATTTGCTGAATCGTATCTTTTCGGTTGCCGTCGGCGGTGGCAAGGATTAAATCCGGCTTCAGGGAAACAATTTTCTCTATGGAAGGATTGCTGAATCCGCCTATCCGAGGTTTTTTGCGTGCCGCCGCCGGCCAATCGCAAAATGTCGTTACGCCGGCTATCTGATCATCAAGACCAAGCGCGTAAAGTGTTTCCGTGATGCCGGGAGCAAGAGAAACAATCCGCTTCGGCGCCGGAGCGATATTTATCCTGCGGCCTGTTTCATCCGTGACCGTATCGGCGCAGGAAATGTTAACGAAACACATCGTCAATACCACCGCCCAGAAACATAGCGAGATCCGGCAGGCAGACTTAAAACTCAACGGAGAGCCCTCCCTTCACGGCAATACCCGGCATGGGATAATAAAAGTTCGGCATGCCGTATTGCTCATAATCCAGGCCGAAGGAGGAATATTTCACATCGGCGACATTATCAACTCCGGCAAAAACCGTCCAATGGTACCTGCCCCATTGAGGCTTGCAGTAAGCATAAATGTTCAGCAATGTGTAACCGCCCAGTTTTTCCGTACTATTATCGTTGTCACCGGAAAGAAAAGCGCTGCTGACATGTTGAATTTCAGGTCTCAGCGTGAGGTGAAACGGCAGATAAATTTCCAGTCCCGCGTTCGCCATATGCCGAGGCACCAGCGGCATTTCTTTTTTGTTATTAGCTCCGATTTCAAACGTTGCTTTATGATATGTGTAATTTCCGAAAACCTTGACATAATCAGGCCAGAGATAGGAAAGAGAAACCTCCGCGCCGTCGTGACGGGTTTTACCGACATTGCGATTCTCACCTAAATACTGCACCGGGTCATAAACAACATACTGAATTTCATCTTTCATATCGATGCGGAACAACGTCAATCCAAACCTGAGATTTTTGACGGGATAGTATTCGGCGCCGATTTCCGCGCTGGTGCCTTTTTCCTGTTCCAATGTATCGAGGAAGGGGGTCGGGGTGCTGTAACCATTGAAAGATGCAATTTCATCCAGAAAAGGAATCCGATAAACGGTTGCGTATTTGGCAAACACCCTGGACTGTTCGCCCCAAAGCCAGGTGAGCCCCGCTTCATACGCTTCGGCGCTGTATTTTTTATCACTGTCAAAATTGTTCGAAGGCGTCACGACGTCATGATTGTCGCCTTCAATGGACGTTCGCTCCAGGCGAACACCGCCGCTCAAAATCAGATTTTTCAGGATGCTGAATTCGTCGCGGATATAGCATCCAAGCGATTCCCGCCTGAGATCCGCCCTGCCGGATCTTGTTGTTCTTTCCCGATCACTGTAAAAAGTCTTTTGATAGGGTTCATGATAATAATCCACGCCCATGATGATTTTGTTATGAAACCCGAAGATTTCTTCAGCCAGAATATACTTCGGCGTAATTCCGTATGTCTCGGCATCCGTGTCGGCATAATTGAAGGAATACCACGACGGCATATTGCTCTGCAGATCTTTCTTCCCATACAAAAAATTGATTTCCATCTGGCCGAACGGTCCCCAGAAGGACTTCAAACCGAGATTGACGTTCGTGTATTTGTCCCGGCCATCGTTATCATCGTTGGCATTCATAAAATAATCCGGCATGGCCGGTTGATACTGCCTTCTGTCCTGATCCATCTGCTCTTTTGTCAGAGCGCCGGGCAGCTGATAATCCACCCGGTTAAAAGAAACCCCCAGCGACACGTTCAGCAAATCATTGGCTGAAAATCCGACATCAAACCCTCCGCCCTGCGCCGAATATCGCGAACGATCCCGGTAGCCTGAGCTGAAATTATTTTCTCCCGCCAGGGCGTATGTCCATTTATCGGCGGCGCCGGTCACACTGACGCGTTCATCGTGCAATCCATAACTTCCGGCAATCATGGACGCGTTGAAAACAGGCTTCCCCTTACCTTTCCTGGTAATGATGTTAATCACTCCGCCGATGGCCGCATCGCCGTAAAGAACTCCGCTGGATCCCCGGACAATTTCGATCTTTTCGATGATATTGACAGGGATCTGCATCCAATTGACGGAAGACATATCCGGATTGTTTAAACGGCGACCGTCCAGCAGAATTAACGTCTTGCCGAAAGGATTGTCGCCGCCGAAGCCGCGCAGATCGATCAGGGCTTGCGATGCATTACCGCTGTAGTTGCGAAACTGAACGCTTTCGAGCTTATCCAGCACTTCCACTACAGTTGTGGCGCCCGTTTGATTGATTTCCGCCTCGGTAATAACCGTCACATTGGCCGGGACCCGCCGCGTTTCCTGCGCATCGCGTGTTGCAGTAACCACGACGGCTTCCATGGTAGCCATTGCGTCACTGTCGCTGTTTTCTTCGGCTTGTACGGATGAAAAAATGATGAACGAAAATAACAGAACGGAAACGAAAACTTTCTTCACTGATCTTCTCCTTTCCCCCTCGGGATTAAAGTAAGTTGGACTCACCGTAAAGTTTCCTGGCTTGCGGCGACCTACTTTCCTTTCCTTCCCGACGCCGAAGCATCAGTGGATGAACAGGGATTTCGTTCCGCTTACAGTTGCGGGGCAGCGCCGGATTTTAACCGGCTTCCTTTATCTGGCAGTCTTTTGCCAATTCTTTTCTTCAGGCAATCATGGAGGATCACCATAGAAAACGAATTGCTGCTATGTTGTCAATAATATTGATCGAGGCGATCCGTCATGCGGATTCCGGTCGACGACAATATCGACGTCGTAAACCTCTTTAATATTGGCCGCGGTAATAACATCCGCAGGGTTCCCTATAGCATAAATCTTTCCGCAATCAAGCAAAATTATCTTATCGGCGTTTTGCGCGGCCAGATTAATGTCGTGCGTGACAAAAATCACCGTAAGTTTCCGGACGGTATTCAACTGCTTCAACAGAGATAAAAACCGGGCCTGGTGTTTCAGATCGAGGAAAACCGTGCTTTCATCAAGCAGCAAAACGTCCGGCTCCTGCGCCAGAGCCCGCGCAATCAACACGCGCTGGCGTTCCCCCGCGCTGAGCTCATCAAAACGCCGGGCGGCAAAAGCGCGCGTGTCCGTTCTGTCCATTGCTGCCTGCACGATTTGATAATCTTTTTTATCTTCAAAACGATATTTGCTTAAATGCGGAAACCGGCCCATCAGCACGATCTCTTCCGCATAAAACGGAAACGTTACGGCTGTTTCCTGCGGCACAATGGCGACGCGGCGGGCCATAGCCTTGCGCGACCAACGGACCGTTTCTCTGCCGTCCACAAACATCTTCCCGCTGTCGGGGAAGAGCGTTCCGTTGATGATTTTCAAAAGGGTGGTTTTGCCGGAACCGTTCGGACCGATCACTGCCACTCTTTCCGCTTCTTCAATGGCAAACGAAACACCATCCAACACCGGTTTCCGGGAGTAGCTGAAGCTGATATTTTCGGCGCTGAGGACGGACATGGTTAAAGTTTCTTTCTCTTTAAAAGAAAAATAAAATACGGCGCTCCGCATAGCGCCGTGACAACACCCACCGGCAGTTCGGCCGGCGCAAAAACAACGCGGGCAACGGTATCGGCGACAATCAGGAAAGCGGCTCCGAACAGGGCGCAAACCGGCAGAACCAAGCGGTGGTCGGAACCGAAAACAAGGCGCATCAGATGGGGCACCATAATCCCGACAAAACCGATGATTCCGGCCAGGGAAACCGCGACGGCAACAATCAGGGATGTCATCATCAGGAGCAGTGTTTTTGTTCTTTCCACGTTCACGCCAAGATGTTCCGCCGTATCTTCACCCTGCACAATCAGGTTAAGGTTCCGCGCCTGCGCGTAAAGAAGCGCAAAACCGGCCAGAACGCAGACCGCCGCGACAAAAATTTCCCTGGCTGACGCGTGAGAAAGATCGCCCATCAGCCAGAAGGTAATGCTGTGCAATTCCATGCTGTTGACGACGGAAAGAAAAAACAGGATCGCCGCAGAGAAAAAAGCGTTCACGACAACACCGGAAAGCAAAAGAGAATGATCCAGCAGAGCGCCCCGGGTTTTGCCGGCCATCATGAATACAATAAAAACCGTCGCCAGCGCGCCCGCGAAAGCCAGCAGCGGTATCCCCAGATAAAAAGATCCCGCGCCGATCACAATGCCGATAATGGCGCCGAGCGCCGCTCCGCCGGATATCCCCAGAATATAGGGATCGGCCAGAGGATTGCGTAAGATCGCCTGAAACACAACGCCGCCCAGAGACAGCGCGGCGCCGACGATTCCCGCGAAAATAATCCGCGGCAGACGCACGGAAAAAACAATCAGTTCTTCTTCTGAAGACAGAGGCGGGTTTCCTGAAACAGCGCCGAAAAAAGATTTAAAAATTCTTCCCCACTCGATATGAACGCTTCCCAGAGACAACGCAAGGATGCCAATCGCCAGTAATGCAAATATCATGAGGGCGCTGATCAGCAGCACCCGCGACAGACTAACACGGCGGTAAATGGGCGTCTTCCTCCTAATGAGACCCAAGCTTCAGAAGCAAAGTGATCTGAAGCTTACTGGTCGAATTATCCCCCAAGGGATATTCAGCCTAGTGGAGAATAGGGATGTAAAGAAATTACCTTGGGGGATCAGTACCTCTCTTGAGGTGTATATATCGTCTTGGATACGTTTTCCACTATAAAAATATTTTGCGTATCCGGGGCGGAGAAAATTTTTATTCTTTGTTTTCTTCTTGTGTTACCTGCTCTGGTGGCAGATCCTCTTCTTCCGTTTTTTTCATTACCGGCTCTTCTCCGGATGGCAGCAGCTGTCGCTCGCCTTCTTCAACGGTCGCCGGCTCCTGTGGTTCGGGTTCCATTCCGGCAATCCAGAGCAGATGACGATGCCGCGCGTAATCCAGACGCACCTTGCCGGTAAAGATCCCGCGCACCATCGGCCAGTTGGGCCGCAGCGCAATGGCGGCCATGTGGGCCAGAAACGCGAGGAAGAACAATATAAAACCGATATTGTGCAGCCATGTCGCCCAGAGCAAAATGCCATGCGACATATCCGGCGCGTAAATGTTCTTGTAGGTCTTCACCAGCCCCGATACGATCAGCATCAGAATAATCAAGGCCATTCCGGCGTAGGCCAGACGCTGTTCCGGAAGATACTTGCCCATGGGCGGTTCTTCGCCGAATCCAAGCAGGCTCTTGATGACGGTTACCGATTCGGACAAATCGCCTTTTCGCGGAAACAGCTCTTTTTCTCCCCGCAGCCCGTGATACAAAACATGGAACACGGCCGCTGCCGTAAACACCAGCGCTGCCGCATAATGCAGGTACAGTGACGTTATAAAGTCCGCCGACCAGCCCAGACCCGGAATGTCGATAATGTAGTAGCGTTTGCCGACGGGCAGCTCAAATATTCCAGTTAAAAGCAGGATAAGGCCCGAGAGGGCGATGGCCCAGTGTTCGATCAATTCCATCGCGCCGTGGCGGACAACACGATTTTTCTGTGTCAGAATTTTATCGGTCATGGTCTCATTCCTCCCTGCCCGCTTTTTCTTGACGGCTGATGATCCGTCTCCACACTCCGGCGACGGCAGCCGCGGCAAGGCCCAGAACAGGCGCGGCCAGAACCGCTTTCCCCAGCGTATCCGTTCCAGCCATTCTGCGCTCGACGTTTATTTTCATGTCCGGCTGCCCTGGCTTCTTTATCATTGTTCTATTAATTTCCTCAAAAGGAACCGGAGAAACGTAAAGCGTGGCGGTGCCGCCGTTTTGAGTTTTGCCATATAGATACCCGTTGATGCGGGTGGCCCGGGACAGGGCGGCTTTTTCAATGGCCGCTCTGGAACCGATCAGCAAAGCTTCCCGAGGGCAGGCCTCAATACAGCCGGGCAGTTTACCCTGCGTGAGACGATCAACGCATAAATCACATTTATACATGACGCCGTTGCCCATCAGGCCGGGCAGAACATTGAGATAAATGCCGACACCGGATTGCCGCTGGGGAATTTCCCAGGGACAGACGTCACGGCACTTCGCACCGCCGAAACAGAGGTCCTGATCGATGACCACCGCGCCGTTTTTATGTTTGTGATTCGCGGAAAAAGGGCAGATGGTCGCGCAGGCCGGATTATCGCAGTGCATGCAGCGTCTCGGGACAAAGATTGTTCTTACCCGACCGGCCCCCCGGACGTCGGCTTTGTGAACATAAATAAAATTGTAAGGGGTCAAACGATCGGAAACATTGCGCTTGTGCGACCAGTCTTCAATGGTTTTTCTCGGCCACGGTTCGGGAATGGGATCGATCACCTGCGGAATCTTATCCCTGTTGATTTCTTTGCAGGCACCGACGCAGGCGGGAATTTCACGATCGACACAGCCGTCACAGAGACTCAGATCAATCAGCGTTGATAAGCGTTGCTCTGTCCCGGCAAAAGATTTTTCCGGCAGCCCCATACCGGAAAGCGCTGCTGCTCCCGCCGTCAGTTTCAGAAAAGACCGGCGACCGATTTTCAAGTCCTTCTCTTTTTTCATAAGATTTCTCCGTTACATGATATGGACAAATCATAGGGTGGAAAAAACTTCTTTTCATTGATGTACATCAATTTTCACAAAATCGACGATTTCCCTGAACAGGGAAACGTCGGTGAACATCGGCCAATTGTTATGGCCCGCGCCCTTGATGATCCATAGTCGTTTCCGGCCTTCGGGAAGGGCGTTATATAAATTTATCGCGTGTTTGACCGGCAGAATTTCATCCCGCTCCGCCCCGACGACGGCAATGTTATGTTGAAAGGATTTCAGATTTTCAATGCTGTCATATTTATCGGTCAACACCAGCTTCACGGGAAGGAAGGGAAAAAGCGATTTGGCAACGGACGCCAGCGTGTCCCAGGGAGTGATCAAAATGATACCGGCGACGGGAACCGATGTTTGCCCGGCAATCGCGGCAACCACACCGCAACCCAGCGATTCGCCGGCCAGATAAAGAGGGTCTCCATATTGTTCGTGGGCAAGGCGTATTGTCTTCCGGCCGTCGGCAACAAAATGTTTTTCTCCAACCTTTCCCGGACGGCCGCCGTACTTCGGATATTCGGCCAGAATCACTCGGAATCCAAGGTTCGAAAAAGGTTTTAAATAAAATCCCCTATCCACAGCCGTTCCGCCGTTGCCGTGAAAAAGAACGATGGTGCCGTTGGGTGCCGGCGCATCGCCAGCGGAAATCAGCCCCTGATAATCATCCGTCACCACCTGCCAGAGTTTCATTTTTTCATATTCCAGCATCCGCTCAGTCGGCCATTCCGCGCTGGGAAAATAAAGAAATCGGTTTTGCATGTTACAGCCTCCCAAAGAAATGACGGCAATCAGGATGGTGATGAATACTGTTCTCATCTGAAGGATCTCTGTTATTCTTTTTTCTTTTTTAAATGACGTTTAGGGTAACAAATTGGATTATTTTGTAAAGAAGATTCTTCGCACTGCGGAAGAGGACAAGTTTGAATGTCCGGCCGTACCCCGTTTTTTCTTTCAAAGATATTTAATCGCCCGGCAGCAGACGGTTGAATCGACATTGAATTGATATTAATTTCCTGCCCGTCGAAAATTCACCGCAATTTGCTGCGGAGAGCCTCCACTCCCGGCAAAGAAAAGTTGTTGAAATTTTTATACAATCAAAATAGAGGTACCCTATCAAAAACGAGGGGTATCTATGATTTCCAAAAGAGCGTCCAAATTCACGTCCTTCATTGTGATGGATGTCATGGCCAAAGCCGAGGAACTGGAGCGACACGGTGAAAACGTTATCCATATGGAAGTGGGCGAACCCGATTTCCCGACACCGCCGGTGATTATGAAGGCGGCCAGGGACGCCCTGTCCAAGAACAAAACCCTGTACACGCACGCGCTGGGACTGCTGGAGCTCAGGCAGGCCATCTGCGATTTCTATTTTCAGGAATACGGCGTCAGCATTACGCCCGATCAGGTCCTGGTTTCCACCGGCACATCCCCCGCTTTGCTTTTCGCAATGCTGGCGATTCTTGATCCGGACGACGAGGTCATCCTTTCCAATCCGCGCTATCCCTGTTACCAGAATTTTATCCTCGCGGCCGGCGGCAAAACCCGGGAGGTCAGAACGTATCCCGAAGACGGATTCCAATACCGACCGAAAGACATCAAAAAGAAACTCTCTTCACGGACAAAAGCGATTATGATCAATTCGCCTTCCAACCCGACCGGCATCGTCATGACCGAAGAACAATTGCAGAATGTCGCTCAGTTCGACAAACAGTATATTATCTCCGACGAAATTTATCATGGCCTGGTTTACAAAGACCGCGCGCATTCCATCCTGGAATTCACGGACAAAGCGTTCGTGATCAACGGATTCTCCAAGCTGTATGCGATGACCGGCTGGCGGCTGGGCTACTGTATCTTTCCCAAAACGTTTTCCAAAGTCATGCAGCGCATTCATCAGAACTTTATGATTTCCGCCAACGGGTTTATTCAATGGGCGGGCATCGCCGCCCTGACAAAGGCCCAAAAAGATGTGGCCAGAATGGTGCGGATTTACGATGAACGGCGCCGGTACATGCTGTCCCGCCTACAGGATATGGGTTTCGTCATTCACGTCGAACCGACGGGCGCTTTTTACGTGTTTGCCGATGCGCGCCGGTTCTGCAAAAATTCCTACAAAGAAGCTTTCCGCATTACTGAAGAGGTCAAGGTCGGTGTTACGCCCGGCATCGATTTCGGCAGCGGCGGGGAAGGATTTTTGCGATTTTCGTATGCCAATTCTCTGGAAAACATCAAAGAAGGCCTGAACCGCCTGGAGGGCTATCTCAAAAAACACCGATAATACGTCGCCGGTCTTACCGCCGTACCCGTTCTTCACGCATCAACAAAAGGAATGGTCAGTTCGTAAACGCCTCGGGATAAAACGGTCTGAACCGGGAAAGGCGCTTTTTCAAAAACTTTCAGCATGGATTTGTTGGAAGCCAGCACATCGGCGGTGAATCCCTTGATGCCCTCTTCACGGGCCGCGCGAATCAGCAATTCAAAAATATATGAAGCGATGCCCATGTTCTGATAATCCTCATCCACAATAAACGCGACATCGGCAAAGGCGTCCTGTTTCGTGCGGGCGTATCGCGCTTCGGCAATTATTTTTTCCGTGCCCGCCGCTTCGACAACACCGACGATGGACATGACCCAGCGGTAATTCACATTGACGTATTCCTGCATCTTTTTATGAGGCATTGTTTTAATGGACGTGAAGTAGCGGGAATAAACAGCCTGATCGGAAAACCGGTAGAACAAGTCCCGCATCTTTTCTTCGTCGGAAGGTTTGATGGGACGGAAAAGGACTTTCATGCCATCCTTGAACTCATGCGTTCCAATCAGCCGGGAGGGATAAAGATGACCGGACTCGGGGAAATAAATCTGATCGGCATAAAGCAGCTTCGCTTCCTTGGCCTGTTTGACCAGTTCCTCCCGGTCATCGGGATGCGCGATATCAATCAGCTCCTGAGCGCGCTCCCGCATGGTTTTGCCCATGAGATAGGCCACGCCGTATTCCGTCGCCACCAGATCCATGGATTCACGATTGGTAAACTGGAAAGGCAAATTATCGACGGAAAGAACGATGTTGGGCATGCCCTTCCGGTTGCGGCTGGGTAGTCCGAAAATGGTGCGGCCGTTTTTGGAAAGCGACGCCCCGATCAAAAGTTCCTGAACATTGCCCGGACCGGCGGTGACATCCCCCTTGCCGGCATGCAGAGCGACATTTCCCGTCAGATCGATTTTTCTTGCCGGAAGAATGGCCATCATCCGGTCGTTGCTGCCGATCACTTTCGGATCCATAATCACATCTTCGGGTTGAAATTCGATCAGAGGATTGTGATCCAGCCACTGCATCAATTCTTTACTGCCCAGCAGATAGGAGGCGGAACTCTTGCCGCGAAAAGCGCCCTTGTGCCTGTTGGTAACGGCTCCGCTTTTTATAAGGTCCATCACCGCATCGGTGAAAAAAGGAGAATGAAATCCCAGATTTTTTTTTGTGACCAATTGCACGGCCAGAGCTTCGTAGAGAGGTCCGATGCCGAGAGATATGCAGCTGCCGTCTTCTACCACTGAAGCGATATTAGAAGCGATTTTCAGAAAAACATCCTCTACCGGCCAGCGGGGAATATAGAGCGGTGTCTCCGTCGACTCGACGAAATAGTCAAATTCATCCATGTGAACCAGCGTATCTCCCATGATATGGGGAGCGAGTTCATTCACTTCGCCGACAACCAGGTGGGCGGCTTCCATGGCCTGTCGTTCCACATCAACGCCGACCAGGCAGGCGTAACCGTTTTCATCCGGTTTCGAAATCTGAACGAAAGCGGCGTCAATATGAATGGCCCCCGATTTAAACAGCTGGGGTATTTTGGAAAATCTGCTGGGAATAAGATCAATTCTTCCTGCGCTGACGGCTTCGGAGGCAATCCAGCCGGAGAAAAATGTCCTCAGTCTGAATTTACGGGAATATCTTTCATCAATCGGTATCGTATCCCCGATACTGACCAATTGGATTAATTCCAAATCCTGCAGGTTCGGCTCTTCCGACGCCATGAGATTTTTAACCAGCGAGCGCGGCTCCGCCATCCCGGTGCCCAGAAAAATCGTCATGCCCGGTTCTATTTTCGACAGAACCTCGCTGGGAGAAACAACCTTATACTTCCACATAATCTTTACCTTTTCCGTTTGCGGGGTTTCAAATTATTTTACGCCATTGCTCAAACATCATCGCGTCAAAGATTCTAACAAAAAGAAGAGCTGATCCTGAAGCAAAAACATTTTCATTTTTTGCAGTGTGAATTATATGAAGACGGTATGAGACTGTCAAGGAAATTAAACCGGTTTGACCCATGAAAAAATTTAAAGTTTTTAATTTTTTACTTTGCTTCTGTCTGCAATTTTTGTATAAGTCCAACCTTTCAAATAAACAGAGGAGATCATGTATATCAAACCCTTATCATACTTGCCTTTTCTCCTGATGGTATTGTTTCTGTCGGCTGTAACACCGGATATCGCCGCCGCCGTTAATTTTTATGACGGGTCGCGCGCAAAGGCAGGATCTTATTTTCTCACCTATACGTCCGTGTATGCCGCCGATAAAATAACCGATAAAGCAGGCAACACCGGCACAAAGAATTTTGGCCTTTCCAGCACCCAGGAACTTCTCCGTTTATGTTATTACTCTCCTGATTTTGTCGCCACCGCTCTGGTTCCGTTCGGTTACACGAAAATCGATTCCCTGAATCAGGACTCTTCCGGTCTTGGCGACATCAATCTCGGCGCCGGTTATTTTCTGCCGATTCGAACCGTTGATATTCTCCCGATGATATTTCTGGAATATCCCACAGGCAAATACAGCTCTGCAAAATCAGCCAACATCGGCTCGAATCAATTCGACATCAAACCGGTCATTTTTCTGCACAAGACCTTGGAAAATTTCAGCGTCGATGCCGCCGCAAAATATTTCTTCCGTCTTGAGAATGAATCGACCGATGTTCTGCCGGGAGACGAAATACATCTGCAATGCCTTCTGGGTTATAATCTTACGGAGAAACTCAAAATAGGACCGTCGATCAACTGGATGCTCAGCCGGGATAAGAAAAAGAACGGTCTGAAGATCGATGACAGCGCCCGGGAAACTGTTTCCGCAGGCGCTGATTTTTACTATCGTTTTTCACGGCTCAGTATTACATTCACTTACCTGTATGATGTTTATACCGAAAATTCTCCTCAGGGTCATTTTTTTCAGCTCAAAACCGTTTATCGTTTCTAGCTTTTCTCATCATGTTGCGATGCAAGCAGTGAACCCGTCAGGGTGTTTTTTCAGTAATTTTTTTCCAATCCCTGCGCGATACGTTCCAGTGTTTCATCCAGTCTCCCGGCGCTTCCGAGTCTTCTGGGGACGGAAAGCACCAGTTCCGAAACACGTTCATATCCCGACATTACCAGAAAGAAAGGGAAATATTCCGTGGCGGGCGGGATCGCCCAGAAGGATCGGGCGGAAAATCCCGCTCCCTGAAAAAGCGTCAAATCAACCCAGCCCAGATTGGATAAGATGCCCGAAAGACCGTAGAGACCTTTTTCATGCCGTTTGTGAATAATGCTTGTGGTCACAAACCTTATCAGACGAAGCGGAACATGTTTAAGCAGCGTATCAAATCTTTTCATTCTGCCTTCGTAACCCCGCCGGAGCTGAACGTCGATGTCGTCGGCAATCTGTTCCGGTGTCGTATCTTTTTTGACCTCGATATAAAGATCCAGCGTCAGATTGCCAGTGCTGCACAACCCCGGCACATGAGGCCTCATATCCACGGCAACGGCGAAACGCACGACCCCTTCCGCATGCCGCCAGGCTTCTTCCGCCGCCAAACGGACGCATCGTCCCAGCAATAGAGGCACCCTGGTCTGGAGGCTGCGCCGCTTCCAGATCACCCCGCGGGCATCGCCCTGCGGCAAACCGGTCGGAGCGATATGTTCGACAGGAAAGGCCTTGCGAAACTGAGCCTGAAAACGTTTGCACATCTGGACGTCCGTCATGGACGACGAAGATCCGACAAGGTCTTCTCCCCGTAAAGCCCGAAAAACGTCCTCGGCCCAGAACAGCGTTCCCCTGCCGTCCATCACACCGTGATGCGTGCGAAAAACAACCCGTGGAACCGGACCATGAACGAGCATCACTTCGCAGCTGGGATTTTCGCGGAACGGCAGGGATTCTTTGAGAAACGGAGCGCCTTCAGGATCAAATCCGTTCCAGAGACTGCCATCCACCTCGCGTACACGCGGACTGATCCCGGAATCGACCCAGCGACTCCAACCCACATGCCCCTTGAGAACCAGCCGCGCGCCGGGATTGGCCTGAGAGGCAACCGCCACGGCAGTGCGCCAGAGATGCGGATCAAACGTTCCTTCCCCGTCGAAAACAAACTGGTTGGCCAGCGGGGCGCAGATCGAATCCGCCGCCACATAAGAGCGCTCATTAAAAGTCATTTCCCGCGTGTAACGTTTATCCATACCGATGCCTTTAAAATTGATCGATTCGCTTTCAGCCCTTCCCGATTCGGTGCGGCGTTCAGTTTTGACGAATGATTGGCCGTGCGGTAAACATCGACAAAAATATTGTTAATAAAAAATCAGGTTCCGAAGATGAATTCAGAACCTGATCATATCGTAAAACATTAAAACGGATGAGCTCAATCTAACGGCATTCGGTACAGACCGTCAGTTCGCTGAGCGGTACACCGGTTTTTTTGCTGATGAATTTCAACTGATCAACCGGAGCAAAAAATTTTCCACATTTGGCGCAGGTCTGCATCTTAAAGGTGCGTCCCCAGATTTTACGCTTGTCGCCGGTTGAGATCATTTCGATATGGCCGGTCGGACAGACATAGGCGCATGCGCCGCAGCCGATGCAGGCGTCCGATTTTTCATTATAAGGCGTGCCGACGTTTTTATGGGAACCGCGGGCAAAGAGGCCGATGGCGCTCACACCGACAACTTCCTCGCACACGCGCACGCAGGAGCGGCACAGGATGCACTTGCCTTTATCCGTATCGGGAATAAATCTTGCCTGAGGTTCCACGCAAAGTTCTTTGGCCAGTTTCTGCAAAACTTCCGATTCGGGACAGCGGGCCAGCAACAACTCCATGACCAAACGACGGACATTCAGCACCCGTTCGCTTTTGGTATCCACAATCAAACCTTCTTCCGCGCCATAAAGACAGGAGGTGACGATTCTCGTCCGATTTCCCTTTTTGATTTCCACCACGCAAAGCCGGCAGGCTCCGGAACGGGAAACCGCCTCATGTGCGCAAAGCGTGGGAATGGCAATGCCCGCGCCGCGAATGGCTTCCAGAAGCATCGTTCCTTCCGGCACCGATATATTTTTTCCGTCAACAGTCAAATTTACCATGATTTATCCTACCTCTATTTCACGTTGATTGCGTCAAATTTGCAGCCTTCAAAACACGCGCCGCAACGGGTGCATTTGTCGTTGTCAATGGCATGAGTTTTTTTCTTTTCGCCGCTGATCGCCTGAACGGGACATACCTTGCTGCACAGGGTGCAACCGGTGCATTTTTCCGGATCGATACTGTACGTGATCAGCGCTTTGCAGACGCCGGCCGGACAGCGGTGTTCTTTGATGTGCGCGTCGTACTCATCGCGGAAATATCGAAGCGTGCTGAGCACCGGATTGGGAGCGGAACCGCCCAGCGCGCACAACGAGCCGTCCGCCACGCCGGTCGCTATTTTTTCCAAAAGCTCGATGTCGCCTTCCGAGCCCTTGCCCGCGCAGATATCTTCAAGAATTTCCCGCATGCGGCGGACGCCTTCCCGGCAGGGAACGCACTTGCCGCAGGATTCTTCCTGCAAAAAGGCGAGGAAATATTTGGCCACGTCGACCATGCAGGAGCGGTCATCCATGACGATCATGCCGCCGGAACCCATCATGGAGCCGACTTCATAGAGTTTGTCGAAATCCACCGGTAAATCCAGTAAACTTTCGGGAATACAGCCCCCCGACGGTCCGCCGGTCTGCACGGCCTTGAATTTCCGGCCATTGGGAATGCCGCCGCCGATATCGTAGATGATCTCGCGCAGTTTCATGCCCATCGGAACTTCCACCAGTCCCGTGTTATTGATCTTGCCCACCAGCGAGAAGATTTTGGTGCCCTTGCTCTTTTCCGTGCCGATGGACGCGTACCAGTCGGCGCCTTTATTAATAATCAACGGCACATTGGCCCAGGTTTCCACATTATTGAGGACCGTGGGTTTGTCCCACAGGCCTTTTTCGACGGCATGGACATATTTGGCGCGGGGTTCGCCGGCGCGGCCTTCGATCGAGGCAAAAAGCGCCGAAGATTCGCCGCAGACAAAAGCGCCGCCGCCCTTGTTAATTGAAATGTCGAAATCAAATCCGCTGCCCAGAATATTTTTCCCCAGCAGTCCGGCTTCCCGGGCGCTTTCGATAGCCATCGTCAAATGAATGACCGCCAGCGGATATTCGTTACGCACATAAATATACCCGTGAGAAGCGCCGATCGCGTAAGCGCCGATAATCATGCCCTCCACGACACTGTGCGGATTGCCTTCCATAAGACTTCGGTCCATATACGCGCCGGGATCGCCTTCGTCACCGTTGGCAATGATATATTTGGGTGAGCCGTGAGCCTTGCGGCAACCCTCCCATTTCGTTCCGGCCTGGAATCCGCCGCCGCCGCGTCCACGGAGCGACGCTTTCTTAATTTCATTGATGATGCTTTCGGGATTCATTTCCGTCAGCGCTTTCGCCAGAGCGCTGTAACCACCGATGGCCAGATACGAATCGATTCGCGTGGGATCGATAATTCCGTTGGAACCGAAAACGAGACGTTTCTGTTTCTTGTAGAAGGGAACTTCTTCTTCCTGCATCACCGTCGCGCCGGTTGCCGGATCGCGATAAAGCAGTTTCTCAATAATTTCGCCCTGCATGACGGTCTTGGCGACGATATCGGCGACATCTTTTTCGCCGACGCGCTGATAAAAAATCTTCTGCGGATGAACGACCACCAGAGGGCCTTTTTCGCAAAAACCGAAGCAGCCGGTCGCGCGGACTTCCACATTTAAATTCTGCTTGGCGATTTCCGCCTCCAGCGCGTCCTTGACCTTAATACAGCCGTAGCCGCGACAGCCGGTGCCGGCGCAGATCGTCACCATTTTCTGATTCGGATCAAAATTTTTTGTCAGATCATCCTGTATCCGGCGCAATTCCGTAGCATTCGTAATTTTTTTCATGACTGCGCCCCCTCGCCTTTGAATTTGCCGATGACTTTATCCACCTTGTTCATGGTCATCTGGCCGTGATATTCGGTATCAATAACAACCACCGGACCCAGAGCGCAGGCGCCCACACAGTTGACGGTTTCCAGAGAGAATTTATTATCCGGCGTCGTCTCACCCGGTTTGATGCATAACGTTCGTTCCATTTTATCCTGAATCGAGGCTGCGCCGCGAACGTGACAGGCGGTGCCCATGCAGATTTTCACAATATGCTCGCCGCGCGGTTTCAGACTGAAGGCCGTATAAAACGTGGCAACTTCGTAAACGCGGCTGTAGGAAACCCCCAGAGATTTTGCCGCGACTTTCAGAGCCTCCTTGGGAAGATAATTGAAGGCTTCCTGAATATCCTGCAACACGGCAATCAGCGCGCTTTTATCGCCGCCGTGCTTTTTTACGATTGTCTTGGTTGTTGCTGCAATGTTTTTCGTTTTCGTCATTCTTTTCTCACCTCGGTATTCTTTCAAATTTCCCGGTTATTTATTGCCCGTCTTGAGAAATTTTGCTTTTTCCGTCAGTTTCTTGAACTCTGTGGTTACTTTCTCCTGAATCTTTTCAATGTCTTCGGCGCTCAAATGGCGGAAACGCCCCTGTCCCTTGAAGTAATCTTTAATCGGTTTGAGTTTTTTGGGCATATCCGGAGAGAAACGATAATGTCCGTTTTCCACTTCATAAAGAGGGAACACTCCCGTTTCCACGGCCAGACGACCCATTGAAACTGCCAGATGTGAAGGACAACGCCAGCCAGTCGGACAAACCGCGAAGCAGTGAATGTAAGAAGGCCCTTTGATGCTTTTCGCCTTTTCAATCTTGCGGATGAAATCCAGCGGATAGCTGGGACAGACCGTTGCGACATAAGGGATGTCGTGGGCAACCATGATTTCGGGCATGTTCTTCTTCCACGTTTTCTGACCGATACTGACTTTGCCCGCCGGAGCGGTGGTGGTGGAAGCGCCCATCGGCGTGCCGCTGGAGCGCTGAATGCCCGTGTTCATATAGGCTTCATTATCAAAACAGACATAAATCATGTCGTGGCCGCGTTCCATGGCGCCGGACAAAGCCTGGAATCCGATGTCCATTGTCGCGCCGTCGCCGCCCATGCCGACGACTTTTACATAGCGTTCGTCAATCTTGCCTTTCTTGCGCAGCGCTTTGAGGCCTGCTTCCATGCCGGAAGCGACTGACGCCGCATTTTCAAAAGCAACGTGAATCCAGGGAACCCTCCAGGCTGTGGTCGGAAACATACTGGAAATGATTTCCATACAACCGGTTGCAGAAGCGATCACGGTGTCGTCGCCCAATGCTTTCGCCATCAGTCGCACCGCCAGCACTTCAGCACAACCGGAACAGGCGCGGTGGCCGGACGATAATAGTTCTTTTTTATTAATCAGACGCGGGGCAAATAAATCAAAATTTTCTACTATACTCATTATTCTCTCACTCCCCAAAATTCATAGGTGTCGACCAGTTTGTTAGCCGTGTCCGCCAGAACTCTTTCAAACATACCGATAAAATCACCCACCGGCACGTCGCGGCCGCCCAGTCCGTAGATATAATCATAAATCAGAGGGCGCTGAGCTTCGGCATAAAGAGCAGATTTAATTTCAGAAAACACCGGGCCTCCCGGACCGCCAAATGATATCGCCCGGTCAGTTACAATCAGTTTCTTTGCGTTTTTCACTGCGTCTTTGATTTCCTCAAACGGGAAGGGACGCCAGAGCCTTAACTTGACCAGACCGGCCTTGACCCCTTTGGCACGCAGCTCGTCAATTGCCATTTGTGCCGTCTCCCCCATGGAGCCCATCGTCAGCATCAGAATTTCCGCATCATCAGCCATGTATGTTTCTACCGGTTTGTAGGCGCGGCCGAACATTTTCGCCCATTCGTTCCAGACGTCGACGATAACTTTTTTGGAATTTTTCAAGGCTTCATTTTTCGCTTTCATAATTTCCGCAAAATAATCGGACATGGCAAAAGCGCCCATGGTGACCGGTTTCGCCGGATGAAGCGTTGCGTGCGGCACAAAAGGCGGCAGGAACTGATTTACTTCTTCCTGAGAGGGCATTTCAAAGGGTTCCACCATGTGGGTTAACTGGAAACCGTCGATATTAATATTGACCGGCAGCATAACCTCTTTATGCTCGGCAATCTTGAAAGCAATGATGGACATATCGATCGCTTCCTGGCCGTTTTCCACAAAAATGGAAATCCAGCCGGAATCGCGCTGCGGCATAATATCGCTATGATCGTTCAAAATATTCAAAGGACCGGATACCGCCCGGTTGGCGATCGCCATGGTAATCGGCAGACGCATCGCCGAAGCAATCGGCAAAAGTTCATGCATATACATCAATCCCTGCGAACTGGTCGCCGTATAAGAACGGGCGCCGGTGCCGGATGCGCCGATCACCGCGCTCATAGCCGAATGTTCCGATTCCACCGTTACAAATTCCGCGTCAATTTCGCCATTGGCAACCAGATCGGAAAGATGTTCCGCGATGTGCGACTGAGGCGTAATGGGATAAACGGCCGCCATATCAATGTTGCAAAGTCCCACGGCTTCCGCCACGGCCATTGCCACTTCCATTCCAATACGTTTGCCCATCTTAACCCTCCTCTACCATCGATATCGCGCGGGGCCAGCATTCGTGAGCGCAAATACCGCAGCCCTTGCAATAATCCATGTCCGCCTGAAAAAAGCCGTCTTCCGTCTGCTGCACGCAACCTTCCGGACAATACACATAACAAATGCCGCATTTGATGCATTTGGAATTGTTCCAGACAGGCCGCTGCGACCGCCAACTGCCCGTATGATATTCACTGGCGCTTCCCGGTTCAAAAACTACACAGCCGGTGGGAAGCTCTCTCCATGATTTCAATGCCATATGGATATACCCCTCAATTACTTATTTTAATTTCGTCATAAGCCCGTTTCATCGCGTTGATATTTTTCTGAGCGATTCTGCCGAACCTGTGTTCCACCGAGTCTTTCATTGCCTCAAGTTCCATGATTCCGGTCACCTTCAACAACGCGCCGATCATCGTGGTGTTGGCAATGGGCACACCCATTTCCTTGCGCGCGATGCCCGTACCGTCCACGGTAGCCACCGTGCCGTTGAAATTCAGATCTTTACGAATTTCATCCGGTGATTTCGTCGTATTAACAACTACTTTGCCTCCCGGCTTTAAACCATCCGTGACATCGACCATGCCGATCAGGCTGGCGTCCAGAATCAGAACCACATCAGGTTCATATATGCCTGAACGAACGTTGATTTTTTTATCGTCAATTCGGGTAAAAGCGGCAACAGGCGCGCCTCTTCTTTCCGGACCGAAGCTGGGAAATCCCTGGGCATATTTCCCCGCGGCAATTGCTGCTACAGCCAGTAACTCAACCGATGTCACCGCTCCCTGACCGCCTCGTCCATGCCATCTAACTTCTATCATTTATACTCGTCTCCTTATAGTGATACAAAAATGACTATCATTCATAATATAGAAGCAAATTTCAGTCAACTGATTTTCACAAACGCAATAAAGATTTGTTATATTGAAGAGATACACCACTTTTGCTGTGCGGAAAAATACAGGTCGTTGCCTTCGGAATCATTGATAACTACCAGGGGAAAATCACTGACCGTCAGTTTTCTAACCGCCTCCGGACCGAGGTCTTCATAGGCGATCATTTCCACTTTTTTGACGCATTGAGACATCAAAGCGGCAATGCCGCCGATGGCGCCGAAATAAACTGCGTTGAACTTTTTAATGGCTTCCACAACATCCGGCGAACGGTTTCCCTTTCCGATCATCGCCCGAAGACCGGCTTCGATTAATTTCGGCGTGAAGAAATCCATCCGATAACTGGTGGTGGGACCGATGGATCCGATAACTTTTTTCGGCGGTGTGGGTGTCGGCGCCGCATAAAACAAAACTACCTGTGACAAATCAACCGGCAGCTTTTCACCTTTCAGCAAGGATTCATACAAACGCTGGTGCGCGACATCGCGCGCCGTATAAATCTCACCGCTAAGCATTACCATGTCACCTGCATGAAGCGAGGTAATAATTTCTTTCGTCAATGGTGTTTTAATGTTTCGTGTTTTCATAATCATCGTTTACAAAATTATCTCTTTGTGGCGCGCCACGTGACATTGAATATTCACCGCCACTGGAAGCGATGCGATATGGCAGGGCATCATTTCGATATGAACCGCCAGCGCGGTCACGCGGCCGCCCAGTCCTCCCGGACCGATGCCCAGGGTATTAATGCTTTCCAACAATTCTTTTTCTATCTGTTCCGCGCGTTCGTCAACTCTGTTTTGTTCTCCCACCGGCCGCAACAGCGCTTTCTTCGCCATCACACAAGCCTGTTCGAGCGATCCGCCGATACCGACACCGACGATGATCGGAGGACAGGGATTGGCGCCGGCATTTTCCACCGTATCCAGAACGAATTTTTTGATGCCGTCGATTCCGGCGGCCGGAGTGAGCATTTTCGCAGCGCTGCAATTTTCGCTGCCGCCGCCCTTGGGCATGGCGATGATTTTTAAATGACTGCCGGAAACGACATCGACATGAATGATTGCCGGCAGATTATCCGTGGTATTTTTTCTGGTGAACGGATCACAGACGGATTTTCGCAAATAGCCTTCGGCGTAAGCTTGTCGCACACCTTCTTCAATCGCCGCGTGCAATGGCATACCGGTAATGTGAACATCCTGCCCCAGTTCTACAAAAACAACGGCAAGGCCTGTATCCTGACAAATCGGCATTTTTTTGCAGCGGGCGATATCGGCGTTTTCGATGATTTTCTGCAGAACCTCTCTGCCGGTTGAAGATTCCTCGCGGGAGAGTGCCTGATCCAGCGCTTCGACAACGTCTTCGCCCAAAACGGTATTGGCTTCGATAAAAAGTTTTCTTACCGCCTTGATGATTTTCGCCGCGTTAATCCGCCGCAATTTTGTCTTGGTTATTATTTCAGTTTCCATACGTTTTTCATTTCAAAATAATAATGATCGTCACTTTGACCGCGGGCTTTAGTCCAGCTACACTGGAGAGAAATCTTTTTTTAAGATTGCCACGCCGTCTGAGAGACGGCTCGCAATGACATTTATACGAAATTTCTAATGACGCCTCAAAAAGCTTCAGAGACAAGGCGCGCGTCACATTAACTCAATGCCGTTTCGTTTTCAAAGGATAACGAGGCGACAAGGAGGAGGCTCGGCAGGCGTATTACCAATACGTTGAGGAAGCCGACGACGCAGTCAACAAAGTTAGCCGCAGAAAACAAACGGCATGTTACATGCCGCGTCTGAATTCCAGCGACTTCGATATCGTCATCTTATCGATATATTTCAAATCCCCGCCCATCGGCACACCCATGGCGATACGCGTTAACTTGATGTTTTTATCTTTGAATATCCGGGTCAGCAGCAAGGCGGTGGATTCTCCCTGAACATTCGTATTGGTGGCAACGATTATTTCCTTGATATCTCCCTCATTGATCCTCTGAACAAGTTCGCCCAGACGCAGATTATCCGGCCCGATACCATCCAGCGGGGCCAGCGCTCCGTGCAGAACATGATAAATCCCGCGATATCCGCCACTTTCTTCAATGGCCGCCAGTGCGTCGGGATCTTCCACCACACAAATGGTTTCTTTATCCCGGGATGCATCGCTGCAAATGTGGCAGGTGTCTTCTTCCGTCAGATTCAGACAAATGCGGCAAAGTTTGATTTTTCTTTTGACTTCCACAATGCTCTCCGCCAGTTTTCTTACATCATCTTCGGTGGAGCGCAGAATATAATTGGCCAGCCGCGTAGCCGTTTTTTCACCGATGCCGGGAAGCTTGCCCAACTCGGAAATAAGTTTTTTGATCGGTTGTGCGTATGCTTTCATAAATCTTAATGATCCGGTTTAAAATCCGGGAATATTCAGTCCTCCCGTAATCTTGCTCATTTCCGAGGCGCTCATTTCCTGCGCTTTACGGATTCCTTCGTTGATCGCGGCGGCGACCAGGTCTTGCAGCATTTCGATATCTTCGGGATTTACGACTTCCTTCTCGATTTTTAATGATACAATTTCATATTTGCCGTTAACCACAACGCTAACCATACCGCCGCCCGCTTGCGCCTCAACGGTTTTTGTTTCCAGTTCTTTCTGCAGGTTGGCCATGCGCTCCTGCATCTTCTTTGCCTGCTTCATGATGGTGTTAAAATTCTGCACTATTGATCCTCCCGATATTTGACAATTTATTGCTTGATTATTTTTACGAACTTACTTTTTCCGGCTGAACCCTGATTTCCACTACTTTGGCATCGGAAAGCTCATCCATAACTTTCTGCAAAAGCGGCTGTCTCATCGCCTCCCGCTTAACGTCGTTGATAATACTTGCCTGACTGCGCGCCCTATTTCCATTGGCCGCACCGTTTTCCACGTTCACGGTTTCAATTTTCAGCGTCACATTTTTCTGAAAAAACTTTCCGGTGATTTCTTCCAGTTTTTCTTTCTGCCTTGTTTTTATTTCGTCCAGAAATAAGCAGTTCGCGGGAAATCCTATTGTCAGGCAATTATTTTCGTAACCGCAAACTTCAACGGAATCAATTTTGGCCGCCAGAATCGGGCTTTCCTTTTTGATAAACTTTTTCAGATTGTCGCGCAGTTCTTTCAAATTCGACAGGTGATTCGCCGATGAAATAGTTTCATTTTTCGATTCCGCAGACAAGCCGTTTTCCGTTCCGGAATCCAATATTGCGCCGTTTGAACCCGGAGCGGTATTTATGCTGTTTACCGGCAACCCGCTCTGTAATTTTTTCTCGATGTTTTCTATCGTCGCAATAATGTCACCCAGGGGAATGATCGGCTCCAGATAGGCCATCTTGACGATGATGGTCTCCAGTTTCATGCGCGGTTCCTGACTGCGCCGGAAATTTCCTTCTTCCGCGATCAGAATTTCCAGATAACGCTGAAGGGTTTCCCGCGATGCGCTCCGCGCCTGATCGTTCAGCTTTTCTATTTGCTCGGTCGCAATATCAAACGACGAACTGCTGGCGGCGGCAATTTTAACCAGCAGCAGATTTCTGAAATGTTTGAGCAGCATTTGATAAAAATACTTCATGTCGATTCCGGCCAGATAGGCTTCCTCCAGAATCATCAGACAGGCACCGGCGGCCTGACTCAAAACCGCCTCGGACAGACGGAAAAGATAATTTCTGGCAGCCAGCCCCAGACACTCTTCCACGTCCGTATCCTTGATCTCCAGGCCAGCATAAGAAATCACCTGATCGAAAATGCTCTGCGCGTCGCGCATGCTGCCGTCGCCCGCCTCGGCAATCCAGGAAAGAGCGAGGGAACTGATTTGAATGCCTTCCCGGCAAGCGACCAGACCCAGATTGGCAATGATTTCTTTCAGCGGGATCCTTCGAAAATCATAGCACTGACAGCGTGAAAGAATCGTGGCCGGAATTTTATGGCTTTCGGTGGTGGCAAAAATAAAAATAACATGCGCAGGGGGTTCTTCCAGCGTTTTCAAAAGCGCGTTGAAAGCCGGATCGGTCAGCATGTGCACTTCATCGATAATGTAAATTTTATAACGGGACGACGCCGGAGCGAACTTGACATTTTCCCGCAGCTCCCGGATTTCATCAATGCCGCGGTTGGAAGCGCCGTCAATCTCACGCACATCCAGCGAAGAATTATTGGTTATCTCCACGCAATTCGAGCATTGATTGCAGGGCGTGGGCGTCGGACCTTTTTCACAATTGAGCGCTTTGGACAGAATCCGGGCGATAGACGTCTTCCCGACGCCACGCGGACCGCTGAACAAAAAAGCGTGCGCCACGCGACCCTGGGCTATGGCATTGCGCAGGGTTTTTACCACATGGGCCTGACCGGCGACTTCTTCAAACGTTTGCGGCCTGAATTTTCGGGCCAGAACCTGGTATTCCAACTGAACTCCTAAAGTTGCTACAAAATTGCGGAATAATTTTTACGCCTGTTCGCTGTTGTTAAGGATTGTGCGTCAACCAACAAAAGAGCCGGACTTCTTCATCAAAAGTCAGCCGAAGCAGGCGATTGGATATACTGGTGACCGGGTTTACCGCAACACATGGCGTACATTGCTGCCGCTGCTTCCTTCCGGACCTGACGGGGTTCACAAGACTCCGTTGCGCGGGACCCGGCCATATTTTTCAAACAAAGAACGTGTTGAGACTATTAATCGATAAATGAACAGGAATCAACTCAAATTTTTCCAGTTCTAATCAGATAAACCATATTATTGTTTTTACGGAAGTTTGTTGAATCACGAATGCTATATTATTACCTGCTTAGGCGGGATATCCCTGTGTGCTTCGCACGAGGGACAATTCCCCATCCCGATTAATCAGGATGGGATAATTCAACTAACGCTTCAAACTTCATTTTACTTGTTTTCAGCGCGTCTCACTATGTTTCTGAAATTCGAGTCTCATTAAAATGGCGGAGAGAGCGGGATTTGAACCCGCGGTACACCTTTGGGGGCGTACACACGATTTCCAGTCGTGCTCCTTCAGCCGCTCGGACATCTCTCCGTTTCTTACACTCTGTCATTTCGATCCGGCGCACGCCGGAGAGAAATCTTTATTGGTATTTCCCATTCAATTTCTCGGAATGACAAATCAATTTTCAAAAAACAATGTATTCTGGCGGAGAGAGGGGGATTCGAACCCCCGTGGGAGCTTGTGGCCCCCAAATCGATTTCGAGTCGATCCCGTTACGACCACTTCGGTACCTCTCCGTATTTTATCACTTCGCCGAAGCGGGTGCGGATGTTACCCTCTTTTCGCGAAAAAATCTACTGATAATTTCTCCGCACTCCTCCTTCAATATTCCTTCCGTTACTTTCACCTGATGATTCAACCGTTTATCATCCAGGATATTATAAAGAGAAACAACCGCGCCGCACTTGGGATCGCGCGCTCCGAAAATCACCCGCTCCACGCGGGCGTGGATAATGGCGCCCGCGCACATGATGCAAGGTTCAATCGTTACGTAAAGCTCTGTTCCCGCCAAGCGATAATTTCCCATTATTTCCGAGGCTTTTCTTAAAACAATCATTTCCGCGTGCGCCGAAGGATCATGATTCGCAATGGGAGAATTATGAGCCCGCGCCAGAATATTGCCTTCGCGCACCAGTACCGCGCCAACGGGCACTTCGCCGCGGCGGTACCCGGATTCGGCTTCTTCAAGCGCTATTTTCATAAAATCGTAATCAGTGGACATTTTTTGTTGTTAAAACTCCAATCATAAAATGTAGGACACATTCCCCGAGTGCGCCGTGACGGCGTTTATAACCCGTCAAGTAAAAAAGAAAATGTATCGCAATTATTTTTCTTGTCATTTCGAAGTGAAGCGAGAAATCTTGTTTGGAATAATTATATCATCTTAAAGATTCCTCACCCCAACATATCGGGGTTCGGAATGACATTTTTTGTTACAACGACGCAGCTAAAACGGCGGCGCCGATGGCGCCGTTAACCTGAGCATAAGGCGACACTTCAATTTTCATCTCCAGTTTCTTTTCCAGAGCGTGCACAACGCCAACGTTTCTGGCCACTCCTCCCGTAATCATCAAAGGTTCCTGCAATCCCAGGCGACCGGTCATGGATGTAATTCTGGCCGCAATGGATTCATGAATCCCGGCAATAATATCCTGCCTTTGCTCTCCCTTGGCAATCAGTGAAATAACTTCCGATTCGGCGAATACCGTGCAGAGGCTGCTTATTTTGGAAGGCTGTATCGATTTGATGGACATCGCGCCGAATTCATCGAGATTGACTTCCATAGCTCTGGCCATCACCTCCAGAAAGCGGCCTGTTCCGGCGGCACATTTATCGTTCATGACGAAATTTTTTACTTTTCCTTTATCATCCAGAAGAATGGCCTTGCTGTCCTGGCCGCCGATATCAATGATAGAACGGACATGCGGACTCAGAAAATGGGCTCCGGTGGCGTGACACATGATTTCCGTGTAGGACTTATCGGCAAATTTCACGCTGTTGCGGCCGTATCCGGTGGAAACAATTTTCTTCACGACATTTTTGTCAATGCACGCCTCTTTCAGGACTTCTTCATAAACCTTGAGACCTGCGGCTTCAGCGTTGTAACCGGTAAAAATAACTCTTGTGGCGACGATTTTACCATCGACCATAATAGCCGCCTTCGTGGTTATGGACCCTATATCAATTCCTGCTGTAATCATTCTTATTTACTTTTTATTCGCCTCCATCAATTCTATGAAGCCCTCGACTCTGGTTTTAATCTGGCCTTCGGAATAAGCACGGGGATCGTTCATGTCGCACTGGAGGATCAGCACGGGAATGCCCTTGTCTCTCATGATGGCCTCCGCCAGATCGACCATTCCGGCACTGGAAGGTCTGCACGACATGTTCTCGTGCAGAATGACGCCGTCGAGTTTGTATTCATCAATCCATTTTTCAAAATTCTCGATGCGCCTTTCGAGGTTGTACGCATACGGCGTATCCATGATGAGCTTGGCGACATCGCGCAAAGTTTCTTCCATGGTGAGACACTTTTTCTTCACGGGAGCGAATGAATAAGTGTAAGGTTCGAATGCAATGACAGCGCCGTATTGCGCCAGGTCATACATAAACCTCATCCGGTACCAGAAGGGGATGCCCTCCCACATCACGCGGTATTTTTCCGCGCCTTTAGGCATGGTTCCCTCGCCCTTGGCGGTGAGGTTTTTTATATCAGCAAGAATTTTTTTGAAAAAATTTATTCCGACTTGAACGCCGGGCAGAACCACCAGAGGGAAAAACGCCGCGGATGTTTCAGCTCCACTGTAAGGTGACGGCACCGACTTTCTATGTTCAAAAATCTCCCGCCACAGGTCGGACAGTTCCGTCGATTTGTCCAGGACTTTGTAGAGTCTCTTTTCGTTCATCTTTTTGCCGGTATGTTTTTCAATAAATACGATCAGGTCGTAAAACTGATCCACCACGTAATCGATATTTCCCTCGAGGGTTTTCTCATCCGTGCCGCTCACCCATTTGGGAATATCAAACATGAAAAACGGCACATTCATTTTATCGGCCATAATCTGGAACCACTTCCAGTGGGTGTCGCAGATGGCATTGGTGCAAACCACGATATCGGGCTTGCTGATCCCCCCGAGCGTCTTTTTGATTTTGGTATCGTACGCGCCGATATTGGTCTTGCAGTAAGAACACAGGTCGCGGGAAAATCCCATGCTCTCGGCATGCTCGATCAGGCGCTGGGACTGTTTGCGGGCGGCGGCCACGGTCGCCATGTTTTCAGGATGATCGGGGAAAATATCGTAAATCCACATCATTTCAATCGGGAAAGCGGCGCAAGTCCAGGCCGTTTTTTTCCAGGGCAGGGTCCTGTATATTTTTTCCAAGGTAAACCACCACAGCATCGGCCACTTCAGGTCTTTTGCGTGAGGCAGGGTTTTCAGCGTTATTCTTCCGGCATTATCAGTGGAATTATTGATTTTATCCATTGTTTCCCACCTCCATCATTTCCACAAAGGCTTCAAGCCGGTTGGCGAGTTGCTGATCGGCAGCCGGGGAAAAATCTCTCTCAAGATGAATGACCTTGTAGCCCCTGTCTTTTAGAGCGTTATTAACGGGCACGGAATCATAGGCATACGGCTCACAGAATTTCACGTTTTGGGAAAGAACGCCGTCAACTGTTGTTTCTCCGAGAGCTTTGTATAGATAATCGAGCCTTTTCTGAATGGTCGGCCTGGTCGCCGGTTTGGGAATGTTCATGTAATATTCAATAAGGGCATCCAGCGGATCGCTCTTGTCGGGAATCAGCGTTGCGAAAAATCTCTCTCCGATGGAAAGATCATCGCGAACCACTCGGATTCCGCAATCATCGAGTGTCTCCATCCATTCCACATAGGTGATGTCGCTGCCGGTTAAGAGAAATCTTTTTTTGCCGGATGGGAAAGCCGGTTTTGAATTCCAAGCCGTTATCTCCGCATCGAGCCAGGCTGAAACTTCCTCCGCAGGGGAAGTTAAACATTTGATAACGGCGGCCAGATAATCACGGTTGGGGATGTCCTTGAGAGCTCTGAGCGCGGAGAGCTGTTGCAGTTTTTTCTTTATCTCATTGGATTTGCCGATCGCTTCTTTGATTTTTTCCGGTGTAATTTTGATGCCAAAATGATCTTCGAGGTGGCTGATGAGCCGCTGCAGTTCAACCCGGTAATGTTTTTTGGCGGCGGCGTTATCCAGCAGGGGAGCGCCGAACCAGTGCAGAAAAGGCGTTTCCACATGAACTTTCCAGACATCGTAATGCCTGTTGGTGCTGTTGCACCCCTGCGCAAAAATAATCCCGGCCCATTCTTTGGAATGTGCCAGTGCCTCAGAGAGCCAACTGCGCGCGGCAGGGCAGAAAAAGCTGGATAAATATTTATCCGCCGGGTCATTGGATTGATGGACATCCCCCAGAATTTTATACGGGGTGAATCCGGCCGCTATGATAATTTCCAGCGGCATTTCATGCGATGAATCAAAGTAGGCGAGTTTTTTCATTTTGATAATCTTAACTCCAAAAATATAAGGTAGTTGCGGCATTTAACTAATAATTACGCTAAAAATCAATCAATATCTTATTGCGATACAGGTTAACGTTACTTGCCTTGACACAGCATGGTTTTCCCCATATATATCCATGTAATCATAATCATTGGGATGTATTTATAATGAGCACTTTAGACCGACGAGAGGCCGGAAGGCTCGGCCACCGCAATCTTATGCAATTTCATCGTGAAAGTCCGTCATGGAGTGGTGACGGCCTTGTGCAGGAAGAAAACGGGTTTTTTCTTTACGCAACGGCTTCCTCATTTCCCGTTATGATGAATGGGGTTTTTCGCACTCATGACCACATCGCGCCGGATGTTCTGCTCAGGCGCGCAATAGAATTCTTCGCCGGGAAAGAAAGGGGATTTAGCCTCTGGATTCGCGAAGAGGCCGATGAAGACCTGGCGGAGGCATCAAAACATTTCGGGTTTGCTGAACTCATTCGCCAGCCGGAGATGGTCTGCATCCGACGGTTGCCGGAGCAACCCCTGCCCGAGCATGTTGAAATCAAACCGGTAAAAACCGCCGATGATCTGGCACATTTTGTGGCGATCAACGCTTCTGCCTACTCCGTTTACGGATTGCCCCCTGATGTGGTTTTCCAGACCTTCAGCTCTCCGGAAAAAATGCTTCTGCCTCATGTGACGGCGCTCTTGGCCTGCGCGGATGGAAAACCGGCCGCTGCCGCATTAACCTTCGTCCATGACGGAACAGCCGGGGTCTACTGGGTAGGAACGATCGAGGCTTACCGGCGACGCGGGCTGGCTACAGCGCTTGTCCGTGAAATCACCAATGCGGGATTTGACATGGGGGCCCGTATAAGCACGCTTCAGGCCACGGTCATGGGAGAACCTGTTTACAGAAAACTGGGCTATGAAACAGTTTTTTATTACCGGATCTATGTGCGATAATTTGATCAAGGAATTTTCATGATGGAAAAAATAAAACTGGGCATCAGTTCCTGTTTGCTGGGCAATCACGTCCGCTATGACGGCGGACATAAGCTGGACCGATTTCTCACAGATACGCTGGGAAAATATGTCGAGTATGTACCGGTTTGCCCGGAAGTCGAATGCGGTCTGGGAATTCCCAGACCTTCCATGCGCCTGGAAGGCCATCCCGACGCGCCGAGATTAATCGTTACCAGCACCAGAGAGGATCTGACCGACCTCATGGAAGCCTGGACGAAAAAACGCGTCGCGGAGCTGGAAAAAGAAGACCTCTGCGGTTTCATTTTTAAAAGCGATTCCCCCAGCAGCGGCATGGAACGTGTAAAAATATATAACGAGAAGACGATGCCCGTAAAAAACGGCGTGGGACTGTTTGCCTCTGTGTTCATGAATCATTTTCCGCTGCTGCCGGTGGAAGACGAAGGCCGATTGCACGATCCCGGCCTGCGCGAAAACTTTATTGAAAGAATATTTGCGCTGAAAAGATGGCGGGAAACGTTAAGTGCGAAAAATTTCAAAAAGAGCCTGATCGATTTTCACACCAAACATAAATTACTGATCCTCGCGCACAGCAACAAACATTATCAAATGATGGGCAAACTGGTTGCAGCACAAAAAAACTTCTCGGCAAAAGATATCCAAAAACAGTACCAGGATCTGCTGTTGGAGGCGTTGAAAATTAAAGCCACGCCGGCTAAACACGTGAATGTGCTGCAGCATATGATGGGCTATTTCAAAGAGCAGTTGTCCACCGATGAAAAAAAAGAGTTGCTGGATTTAATTCATGCTTATCGTGAGGAATACATTCCCCTCATTGTGCCGGTGACGCTGATCGGTCATTATGTCCGCAAATACGACGAACCTTATCTCAAAGATCAGGTGTACCTGAACCCTCATCCGGCAGAACTGCAGTTGAGAAACCATGTGTAAGTTGTCAAAATTTCAACTTGACATCCATTTATTCGCTGTGCTACGGAATTTTCAACTTTAAGGAACACGTGAGCCGACTATGTTCAAAACCGTTTCTAAAAACAACTGGTGGTGGTGGCAGATTTCAGATGTCTGCCCATAATCTCGGGAAAATATGAGCATGGGCAGGGAAGCTTCTTCCCATGACTCTCCGGTAATAGTTAAAGCCATGGGAATACAATCCCGTGGCTTTTTTAATGAGCCTTGATTTTTCGAAACGTAGTGCACGAAAAATCTTAGAGCGAATTATCCCAGGAGCGCAGCGACGTGGGATTTGAGGCTCGCTTACAAAGAGACTTAAGCTTAAGAAATTAGGCAATATACGATTAAAACTTTATTTGAAGGAGAAAGAATATGGAACAGGTAAAAGTCGTACTGCAGGACCGCGAAATACCCAAGAAGTGGTATAACATCATGGCGGACTTGCCCACGCCGATGAAACCGCCTCTCCACCCGGGCACCGGTCAGCCGGTAACCCCCCAGGATCTGGCGGCAATCTTCCCGATGAACATTATTGAACATGAAGCGTCCAACAAGCGCTGGATTAAAATTCCGGAAGAGGTTCTGCAAAAATATCTACTGTGGCGTCCTTCGCCTCTTTACCGTGCCTACAACTTCGAAAAGCTGCTCGGTTGTCCCGTAAAAATTTATTATAAAAATGAGGGTGTCAGTCCAGCCGGTTCTCACAAGCCCAACGCCGCCATCCCGATGGCCTATTATAATAAGGTGGCCGGAACCAAACGCATTACAACGGAAACCGGCGCCGGCCAGTGGGGCAGCGCCTTGTCCATGGCCTGCCAAATGTTCGGCTTGATCTGCCGTGTTTACATGGTCAAAATCAGTTATGAACAAAAACCCTATCGGCGCATGATGATGAACACCTGGGGAGCGGAATGCATTCCCAGCCCCAGCAATTTGACCAATGCGGGAAGAGCCGTCCTGGCTGCGCATCCCGATTCTCCCGGATCTCTGGGCATCGCGATCAGCGAAGCCATCGAAGATGCCGTAACCAGTAAAGATACCAAATACTCGTTGGGCAGCGTTTTGAACCATGTTTTGCTTTACCAGTCGATCATCGGCCTGGAAGCGCAGAAACAAATGCAAAAGCTCGGCATCTATCCCGACGTGGTTATGGGATGCTGCGGCGGCGGCAGTAATTTTGCCGGCATCGCATCGCCATTTGTTTGTGACAAAATTAACGGAAAAGAGGTGAAAATAGTGGGCGCCGAACCGTCATCCTGTCCCAGCATGACCAAGGGACCTTTTGCCTACGACTTCGGCGATCTGGCCAAAACAACGCCTCTGCTTCCCATGTACACACTGGGCCATGACTATGTACCCGCGCCGATTCATGCGGGTGGTTTGCGCTATCACGGCATGGCGCCAATCGTCAGCCACCTGGTCCGGGAAAAACTGATCGAACCGAGAGCTTATGACCAGCTCAAGACCTTTGATGCCGGCGTCAAATGGGCCCGCTCCGAAGGCTTCATTCCGGCTCCGGAAACCAATCACGTTCTGGCGGCAGTTGTCGACGAGGCTATGCGCGCCAAAGAAGAAGGCAAAGAGAAGACCATTCTCTTTAACTGGAGCGGTCACGGCATCATTGATCTGGCCGCATATGACGCGTTCTTCGCCGGTAAATTAGAAGCTTACGAATTGCCGGATCATGAAATTGATCGTGCTCTGGAAGCTATTAAGGATTTCCCCAAACCGTAACAAAGCTTAACAATTCCAACATTATATATATCCCCATCCGCTTTGGCAGATGGGGATAATTCAACGACCACGTTTCAGTGTTCTACGTTTCTAAAACTTGAGTTTCATTTATAACTTGACGGCTTTTCTTTTTTTAGTCAATCTTACGGATAATGAAAAACAAACAAGATGATAAATTAATCCGTTGTCCAAAACTGGGCGATGAAATGACATTCGATTACTGCCTGCGGGAATCGGGCGAATTGCCCTGCCAGCGTATTGTTCGCTGCTGGTCATTTTCTTTTGATGTCGAATCTTTCCTGAAAGAAAAATTATCGCCGGAAAAGTTCAATAACTTCATCAATGCTCAACAAAAAGAGAAGCTGACAAGCCTCATTGAATTAATAGAAGCGGCAAAGGCGGCGAAAAAATGAAAACGCTGGATTTATTCGATCAGGGAAATTCCGGTAATATAAAAGATGCGGCCCCGCTCGCCGAGCGAATGCGGCCGACGAATATCTCCGAATATATCGGTCAGCGACATCTTCTGGGAGAGGGCTGTCTGCTCAGGCGCGCCATCGAAGAAGATAAGCTTTTTTCCATGATTTTCTGGGGGCCGCCCGGCTCGGGGAAAACCACTCTGGCCAGAATCCTGGCCAATGAAACAAAGTCCAATTTCGTCAGTTTCTCCGCCGTCCTTTCCGGGGTGAAGGAAATTCGCGCGGTCATCGACGAAGCCAGGGAGCTTCTGGAAAGAAAAAAAACCAAGATGATCCTCTTTGTGGATGAAATCCACCGTTTCAATAAAGCTCAGCAGGATGCTTTCCTGCCGCATGTGGAAAGCGGTCTGATTACATTAATCGGCGCAACCACGGAAAATCCTTCTTTCGAAGTCATTGCCCCTCTTCTATCGCGGACCCGCGTTTTGATTTTAAAACCTTTTGCCGACGATGATCTGTTGGCAATTCTGGAAAGCGCCCTGCGGGATAAGAAAAAAGGTCTCGGACAATTATCCCTGAAAATTGAACAGGATGTTCTGCGCTATATCGTCAGCTTAGCGGACGGAGACGCACGCAGCGCATTGAACAACCTGGAAGTCGTAGTTGCCATGGTTCAGAACCTGCCTGAAGATCAAAGGATCATTTCCCTGCAATTCGCTCAGGACGCTCTGTTGAAAAAGTCACTTTTATACGACAAAGACGGGGAAGAACATTATAATTTGATTTCCGCTTTGCATAAAAGCCTGCGCGGCAGCGATCCGGATGCCGCTCTTTACTGGCTGGGAAGAATGCTGGCCGCCGGAGAAGATCCCCTGTACATCGCGCGGCGGATGATTCGTTTCGCTTCCGAAGACATCGGCAATGCCGACCCGCAGGCGCTGGTTATTGCCGTTGCCGCCCAGCAGGCCTTTCACTTTATCGGCCTGCCGGAGGGAGAACTGGCCCTGGCTCAGGCGGCAGTCTATCTGGCCACCGCGCCCAAAAGCAATGCTCTTTACGTCGGATATGGCAAAGTCAAAGGCACCATTCATGAAAAGGGATATTTGCCCGTTCCTCTCCATATCCGTAACGCGCCGACGAAATTAATGAAGGATTTGGATTACGGCAAAGATTACAAATACGCTCATAACTTCCCGGACGCTTATGTGCCTCAGGAATACCTGCCGGATGAAATCAAAGGGGAATTATTTTATCAGCCCCAAGGCAAGGGCTTTGAAAAGACCATTAAAGAAAGATTAACATACTGGCGGAATAAGAAAAAAGAAGGCGAAAAGGAATGAAGCTCGCTCTGTTGCACTACGTTTCTCAAGCTTGGGTCTCATTAAAAAGTAAGGGAGGCTTGGTCAGAGCCTCCCTTAAACATGAAGAGCGAAGGTTTTATACCTTCAAGGTTATTTTGTTGCCGGCTAATCATACCCGTTATTTTTCAGTCGACAATTTACCTGACCTTGTTTAAAGCATTAGTCATGCCAAATCGATATCTGTTGTTTTATATCATTGAAATTATTAACTAATATTCTTTATTTCCCGATTTTGTGGCATAGAACCAATTTTATTCTCACGGCAAAAAATGTCGAAAAATAACTTATAATTTTTAAAAAATACAATAAATACAATAAATTATATCATCATGAACACATTTGTCATCTGCTCGACAAAAATGTCGGGTTTTAGGGGATTAATCGTTGACTTTTCCCTTAAATAGCTTAAAATGGCAGCCAAAACCGGACTTTAAGGATAAAAATGCGCTTTTTCGGGAACAAGAATAAAATTATTCGTCGTAAAGCCCATAATTATAACGATCCTTTTCTTCAACCTCTGGCCGTCGCTATCGTTTGCGCCATTTTAGTGGTTCTCATCCTGATCATGGGATTTCTCGAATTCAGAAGAAGCGAAAAAAACCTTCTGGCTTTTATGGAAGACCAGGCCTTAAGCACGATCGGGGTGCTTCAGCGACTAACCGAAGAAAATCTGAAAAGCATCATCGGTGTACCCGATAAAAACGCGTCTAATTTAAAAACCACCGGCCATGATGAAGCATCTTATTCGAAACAATGGGTGATCCAGGCCATCACCGCACTGGCCAAAGATCTGGACGAGCAATGGAAAAAAGGATCGATGACGGATGATTATCTTCGAAAATTCGCAGCGGATAATAATTTTCTGTATGTCGGTCTGTTAAATTCTCAGGGAAATGCTGTTTTCCAAAGCGGTCCTCTCCAGACGAATCTTATTAAAGACAACGATGGGACGCCCACAGGGCGTAAACCGACAACGCTGGAACTAATATCAAAAATAGGAGAGAAACAGGGAGTTGGTTTTATTGCCTTGAGCCGCAAGGACAACACCGGCACCGTGGTGATCAGCCTCGACAAATCGGGATCTGTTTACTGGATTTTGAAAATTGCCGGAGAAAAGGGCATGGATAAAATTGGCGAAGGGCACGGCATCATTTACATGCAAATTATTAATGATCGACACAAACTGCTCAGTAGTGTCGGCCAGCCGGCGCCCGCGCTGAGTCAGAAAAATTTTAACCTGAAAGAAATCCTGTCCGGTAAAATCAAAATCGCCAGCAGAAAAATCGATTATCACGGTAATAAAATACTCGACCTGGCGGCCCCGTTATATCTGGATAAAAAAATTGTCGGCATGGTTAGAATCGGTCTTGACCGCAGCTCCATGGATAAGAGTCTTGCTGAGAACAAACAGAACATTTTCTTTTTTTCGTTGTTTATTGTCGTCATCGCCGTGTTATCCATGTGGCTTCTTTATCATGACCAGAATCGCCACCTGGCCGGCATTGTGGAAATGGAACGCCAGTTGGAAAAAGCGGAAAGGCTTTCTTCTCTGGGACAACTGGCCGCCGGAGTGGCCCATGAAATACGTAACCCCCTGAATGCCATCAGCATGGCGACCCAGAGATTGAAAAGAGATTTCATTCCTTCCGATCCTCAAAAGATTGACGATTTTCAGAATCTGTCGGGCATCATCAGGGATGAAATCAAGCGCCTCAATGGAATCATTGAAGAATTTCTTAACTTTTCCAAAAGCCGCCGTCTGGATTTTTGTAAATTTTCCGTCACGGAGCTGTTGCAAAAAATTGTCAGTCTTATGAAAGAAGAAGCCTTGTCGCGCGGCATTACCATTGAAACAACCTGGCGGCAGGATCCCGTTCCAATCTCCATGGATGTAAACAAGCTTCAGCAGGCATTCATCAATCTGATTAAAAACGCCATGGAATCCATTACGGCGGAAAAAGGTAAAATTGTCATTGCGGTAGAGAAAGAAGGCAAAAATTATATCGTCGTAAAAATTTCCGATTCCGGTTGCGGCATGACCGAGGAGGAAATCGAAAAAATCTTTAATCCCGAATACACCACCAAAGAAAAAGGGGTGGGTCTGGGAATCCCTCTGGCTTTCGAAATCATCCGCGGACATGGAGGAGATATCCGGGTTCTGAGCCGGAAAGATAAGGGAACAACGTTTGACGTGATTCTGCCCCGGGAAAGATTAAATGAAATATCATGATGAAACAAGGATAACCATTTCATGCAAAAGTTGAGCATTCTGATTGTTGACGACGAAAAGTCCCAGAGGGAACTGTTACGCGATTTTCTCCGAAGCGAAGGCCATACGGTCACCGAAGCGGATAACGGCGAAAAAGCGATTAAAACGGTTTTGAACGGCCACTTTGATCTGATTCTTCTGGATTACAAAATGCCCGGAATGAACGGCCTGGAAGTGCTGAAAGAGGTCAAACGAATCAATCCGGAAATCGACGTGGTCATCATTACGGCTTACGGCACTGTCGAAACGGCGGTGGATGCCCTGAAAGCCGGCGCCATTGACTATATCACCAAACCCATTGTCGAACTGGATGAACTGATTATTCTGGTCAATAGAATAGCGGAGCGACGGCAACTCATTCAGGAAAACAGGTTGCTGAAGGATGATTTGAGCAAGCACGGCGTTACCGCCGACAAAATTATTTACCAGAGCCGGCAAATGGCGGAGCTCATCAATCTGGCCGGACGGGTCGCTCCCAGCAAAGCTTCCGTTTTGATTCAGGGCGAAAGCGGCACGGGAAAGGAATTGCTGGCGCGGCTGATTCATCAATTAAGTCCCCGGGCAAACAAATCGATCGTTGTCGTCAATTGCGGAGCTCTTCATGAAAATCTGCTGGAAAGCGAATTGTTCGGTCACGAGAAAGGCGCTTTTACCGGAGCGGCTTCCCGCCGGATTGGCCGGTTTGAAGAAGCCGACGGAGGCACTCTTTTTCTGGATGAAATCGGAGAACTAAGCCCGACCATCCAGGTCAAACTCTTGCGTTTTCTGCAGGAACGGGAATTTCAACGCCTGGGCAGCAATGTTAATCTGCAGGTTGACGTCAGGATTATCAGCGCGACCAATCAGAATCTGGACGAAAAAGTGAAAGAAGGCTCTTTTCGGGAAGATCTTTTCTACCGGCTGAAAGTTGTAACCATGTCCGTGCCGCCGTTGCGCAACAGAAAAGAGGATTTAAGCCTTTTAATCAATCATTTTATCGATAAGTTCGCTGCTGAAAACGGGAAGAACATTAAGGGCATGACGGCTGAAGCACGTGACGTGCTTTTAAAATACGATTATCCGGGCAACGTGCGTGAGCTGGTTAATATCATGGAAAGGGCCGTGGTCATCGCCCGGAATCAATATATCACCACGGACGATCTGCCTTTCAAATCCATTATTGATTTTGAAGAAACCGAAAAAAAAGCGTCCGGAATTTTACGCGACTCCGTGGATGACCTGGAAAAGAAATTAATTATGGAAGCCATGGAAAAAACCCAGGACAACCAGACCCGAGCCGCTGATCTGTTGGGAATATCGGAGAGAATGTTACGGTATAAGCTGAAAAAATACGGCCTGAAGGGATGATGCCGTTTCTCTTCCTTCGGCTAACCTTGTTGGCATCGTCGTCGGCTTCCTCAACGTATTTTCATATACGCCTCCGGAGCCTCCTCCTTGCCCAGCAGAGGCGGGACAGTTCAACTAGCGGATTACAAACTGTGATCCGAGTTTCATTGCCGCCTCGTTATCCTTTGAAATAAAAACGGTATAAAACGTGTTACTTTTGAGTTCTCCGACTCGAGCAGGTGTCTGCGGAGTGAATCCAGCGAATGCCGGATGCGCGCCTGGCATCTGAACATTTTTGAACAGCACCAAAATTTGATAAAGTGGCTAAAGCAAAAAAGCTTAATTAGCTGATATGTTTTTCCTGTACTACTCAATTTTCAAAATATTTTTTTTATGCTAGGTTACAAACATTAATCATTAAATTTAGCCCTTATTTTATTAATTAAGATAAATTAACTGATTTATACAGACTGTATAAACATTGATACACAAAAGAAATAGATGAATCATGACAAAAAATAACAACAGAAAAAACAAACAATATAATAACCTGAAAGAAAAAAAACAACGCCCATCACTCGGGCCGCGAAAGAAGCAACAAATTCCTCAAACCACGACTTCTTATGTAAAAATAATATTAGTGCGGGGATGGAAAGTCTTTGCAGGAATAGTTTTATTATTTGGTCTCCTCGTGACATTTTATCCAAAGATTGAAGTGTCATCATCTCCACCACCATCAGATCCATCTAAAATACTGTTAACTCCTTTTGTAGTGACTAATAAAGGATTAATACCTGTTTATGATTTAGATGTATTAATGGCTTTAAAAGAAATTAAACTAAGTCACAAAAAGTTGAAGATCGTCGCCGATAAAGAATTTACAGCCATGTTTCTGAAGTCAAATAGTACTCTCCCGAATTTGAAGAATGGAGAAGAATTCACGGTATCAAACCCCTTCATTTATCAATTGCCACCTGATGTTATTAATGAAGGTGCTGAATATGCCGACATAGCAATAGTTGTTCGATTTAAACCGGTGCAATTACCATTTACAATGGAACGTATTTTTAGGTTCAAAACCTCAACAAATGCTGATGGAAAATTAACTTGGTATAAGCAGCCCATGAGCGCAAAATCATTTTTCTAAAAAAATTGTGTAACAAAGGCAATCCACCCGATCGCTACGCTCCGGGTGATTTTTTCTTTGAACCTTTCAAATAGTAATTTTCAATTCTGACAATTGCCCATTACGGTGGATTGGTAGGTGATAGAAAGAAGTGATCATTCATTGGCTGACCATAAAAAAACCGCCTTTTAGGGCGGTTTTTTTATTTGGTTGATCGCAAATATTATTAAATTTTTATGCCTGACATTTTTTCATCGCTGTCAGAGACAGAAAATGTTTTCTCTCCTCGTCGATTATTTTTTCTATGGCTTCATGCTGACCGGCAGGCACCAGTTTTTTTATTTCATGATAGTAGAGAATAGAATCCAGTTCTCTCTGAATAGCGAAATCCAGGGCATCAGCCGTGCTTTTGATGTTGGATAACTGTTTGTCCATGATTTCCTTGGTGAAAATTATATTGTTGTCCACGTAGGAACGCAAATAAGCGGAAAATTCACCTTCATAACTTTCCGGAGGAGTGTTTTTTTCCATCCCGGCAAAAATTTTTTCAAATGTTTTTTTATGGGCAACTTCCGCCTGTGCCAGTCCGGCAAAAAGTTTCTTTTCATCTTCTTTCTTGGCAAGCTGCTCGGCAAATTTATAAAAATTTACGCCATTTTCTTCAATTCTTATTGCGACTTCCACTATATCGCTTGCTGCAAAAACGCTCATTTTAAATGCCTCCTGAATATTAAATAAATTCTTGTAAAACTGAACATATTTTACAACCTAATGCAACAAAATTAAATGGCCGGAGCGAAATCTTAATAAACGTAAAAACAAACAAGATATCTCCCTTTGGTCGATATGACGGGGTCGTATTGTTACACTACAACCATCTCTTTTTTCTGAAATAAACCAGCATTAAAAGCATGATGATCAGCATGACGCCCAAAACACCGAAATACCCCCAGCGCATTTCCAACTCCGGCATGTATTTGAAATTCATGCCGTATATTCCGGCAATAAATGTCAGAGGCATAAAGATGGTCGCGATGATCGTCAGGACCTTCATCACCTCATTCAAACGGTTGCTGACGGTATCGAGATAAACATCCAGGATGCCGGAGAGCATGTCTTTGAATGTTTCTACGGTGTCAATAATGGCAATAGTGTGATCGTATATATCTTTGAAATAAATCACCGTCGATCTGTTGATCAAAGGCGAATCCAGCCGTTCCAGAGAGCTGATAGCCTCTCTCAGAGGCCAGAGAGATTTACCCAGAAGAATCAGTTTTCTTTTCAGCAGGTGGATGGTTTGCAATGATGAGGTATCGGGCTTGCTAAGAAGATCATCTTCCAGATTCTCAATTTTCTCTTCCATGTTTTCCAGGACAATAAAATAATTGTCCACGACGCTATCGAGAAGGGCGTGAGCCAGATAGTCGGCTTTTTCCCTGCGGATCCTGCCTTTGTTCTGACTTATTTTCTCTTTGATCGATTTAAAAAGATCGCTCTCTTTTTCCTGAAAAGAAAGAATGAAGTTTTTCCCCAGGATAACGCTGACCTGGTCGGACAGCAGATCGCCGTTTGCCTGGCCATGAAAATTCTTCAGAACCAGATAAATGTAATCTCCGTAATCTTCGGCCTTCGGGCGCTGATCGGTGTTAAGAATATCCTCCAGAACCAGAGGATGCAAACCGAACATTTCGCCAATGTCTTCGAACAATTTGATATCTTGCAGGCCGTCAATATTCAGCCAGCTGATTTCTTCTTTCTCCGAAGCAAGGTGGAAATCCTTTATGCTGCGCAGTTCTTTTTCTTCAAAAAATGTTTCATGGTAACGAATGAGGGTGATTTTCGATTTTTCCGTATATTGACTGCCGACATGAACCAGGCTTCCGGGAGCCAGGCCCGTTTTTTTGGATCTTTTGTGAAGCTTGGAAGACATATTGGCCTCCTGCTAACGAGACGCTTTAGGTTTAACCTTAACCAGAACTTTAGCCGCCGGTGATTGCCCCTCCGGTAACGACACGCCGATGGGGAGCACTATTTTCGTATCAACCTTTGTGGTGGACAAAATGTCCTGCAGATTGATAGGTTCCGTTTCCACTTTAATCTGCTCCGGATTGGCCTGCGCACTGATGAACACCCGGATCTTGGATGGACTGACACTGATTCTCTGCAGCGATAGATCCTGCGCCAGTGCATTTTGCGTGTTGATATGCACCGGGAAAGTCCAGGGAATACGTTTAGAAGCGGCAACATGAATTTTGGAGGGAATAATATCGGCGACCGTTAGATTCGACGGAACGTTTATCATATCCGCCGTCAAGTTAAATTCTCGTTTTTTGTCCAGCACCTCAGATAAATCCAGCGACAATTTCAGCGACCGTTCGTCGAGGAGGTGAAACGCCTGCTCCGGCCCTTTGAGAATGATCTTGGCGTCGGTGATCTGCGTTTCATCAATCTGCCAGTTGCGCGGAATATTTTTGTACTCGATGGGCACAATGACATCACGACGGACAATATCCCTCTGATAACCGAAAGCAATCCACAAAAGACAGGCCATGGCGATGGCGATCATTTTTTCCGCCGTATTTTCTTTGAGCCAGTTCAACGCGGGATGTGATTTTTTCGTCGGCGTGTTGCGGACGTAAAACTGTTCCAGCGTTTCGTGCAAAACCGCCGCGCTGGGAATCACCGTGAGATTTTCCATATAGGCAATCGATAGGGTTCCCCGTTCCTCGGAAACAACGACACACATGGCATCGGATCGTTCGGAAAGTCCAAGCGCCGCTGTATGACGCAATCCAATATTGGCATAATGGGACGTGTTCACGGAAAGCGGCAGATGACAGCCGAACTTGGCCACCCGTTCTCCGCTGAGGATTACGGCTCCGTCATGACCGATGGAATGAGGATCGAAAAGGCTTTTCAGCAGAGACTCGCTGACAATACCGTCCAGATCCTTTCCCCCATGAATATGCCGGTCCAGCGGATCCGTGCCCTGCAGAACGATTAAAGCGCCGATGCGCTTTTTTGCCAGATCTGCCGCCGTTTGCGAAATGATTTCCGCGGTTCCTTTCAATCCGGAAAGCGACGGGAATTTTTTGCCGATGTTGCCCAGCATGGCCAGGCGTTCAAAAAAACGACGCAAATCTTCCTGAAAGATAACCACCAAAACAAAAAGCAGAATGGAAAAGAAAGCCTGCAGGACGATTGTTGTGAGATAAAGCTGAAAGAAACGCGCCGCAAGATAAATGCCGCCCAGCAGGGTGATGCCGATGAGGACAAAGCGGGACGCTCTTGTTTTAAACCAGGTCAGAAGGGCGAAAATCATGATGGCGATAATCATCACATCCAGAATGTCCTGAAGACGAATGCTTTGAATAACGGATAAAACGGATTCCACGAACGCCATAAATTTATTCCCGATACGTTAAAATTTATTAGTTTTGAGAACTTATATAAAAATTTACGAACACGTGTCAAGAAAGATTAACTCTCATGTTGACATTTGGCGTCATTGTCACATATCTTTTCCGTCATGAAAAAAGCCGTCCGGAATCTCAATACCGAGGGAAATCTCCCTGTCACGGAAAAGCAACCGAGGGAAAATGTCTGGTGTAACAAATACGGATATTTTATTGATCTCGATGCCTGCCGCGCCCGTTCCCTGCAAAACAAGACCTGCCGCCGCTGCTTTGCTTCCCTGATCCAGGTGCCACTGCCTTTTTGAAATCAAAAACAATTTGGTTGACAAGCACTTTTCTTGCTGTTATAGGACATCCACGTTGAAACTGGAAAGTAATGTATGAAAACAACTTTTAAAACCTTAACGCTTAATAACTGGTGGTGGTGGAACCTCACAGGGAGGATTTTCCGCCGCTGATCTTTTTTAAATAAAATACAGGCCGTGGAGATCCTTCGGGAACTTCACGGCTTTTTTATTTTTAGCACTAATGAAGGCCGTGACCCAAAATCACGGCCTTCGTCGTTTAAAGGAAAAGGAGAATTTATGTATCAACCCCACTTTACAGAATTTGAAAAGTTAGCCCAAAAAGGAAATCTGATTCCGGTTTACCGGGAAATTTTGGCCGATGTGGAAACACCCGTTTCCGTTTTAACCAAACTTCAAAACAAGGATTATGTCTATCTTCTGGAAAGCGTCGAGGGCGGCGAAAAGTGGGGAAGGTATTCGTTTCTGGGCACGGATGCCGGTGTTGTGTTTAAAGTTCACGGCGACAACGTGACGATTGAAGAAAACGGACAATCTGTGACCCGGGAGCACAAAGGGCATCCGCTCCATTATTTGCGGGACCTGTTGAGGCGCTACAAACCGGTTACTCTACCCGGCCTGCCGCGGTTTTACGGCGGCGCCGTCGGTTTCCTGGGTTACGAAATGGTGCGCTACTTCGAAGAGCTTCCGCCCAGCCCGCCGGATGATCTGAACCTGGACGATGCTGTTTTTGTTATCAGCGACGCCCTGATGATTTTCGACAATGTGCGTCACACCATCAAAGTGGTTGCCTGTGCGTATACGGAGGATAGCGACGGGTTGGAAGAAAGCTATCAAGCTTCCTGCCGGAAAATTGACGCCATGATCGAAACCATTTCAGCCGCGGCTTTCCATAAAACAGCGACGGCTGTGGAAGATGCCGTAACGTTTAAATCGAATCTGCTTCCTGAAGAGTATAAAAACGTTATTGAAAAAGCCAGGGAATATATCGTTGCCGGCGATATCATTCAGGTCGTGCTGTCGCAACGGTTTGAAACAGAATGTCGTTCCAATCCAATCGATCTCTACCGGGCGTTGCGTTTCATTAATCCCTCGCCGTATCTTTTCTTTCTGAAAATGAACGACCTGATGCTCATCGGCTCTTCACCGGAAGTCATGGTGCGCAAAGAAGACGATACCATGGAGCTGCGCCCGATTGCCGGAACACGGCCCAGAGGCAAAACCGAACAGGAGGATCGCGCGCTGTCGGATGAACTGCTGTCCGATGAAAAAGAGCGGGCGGAACATGTCATGCTGGTGGATCTTGGACGCAATGATCTGGGACGTGTCGCGCAGACCGGCAGCGTTCAGGTGAATCAATATATGATGGTGGAAAAATATTCGCATGTCATGCATCTGGTGTCGAATGTCCGCGCCCAACTGGCCGGAGATAAAGATGCGTTCGACGTTCTGGCGGCGACGTTCCCGGCGGGCACCCTGACCGGCGCGCCCAAAGTGCGCGCTATGCAAATCATCAGCGAACTGGAACAGGTCAAACGGGGGCCTTACGGCGGAGCCGTCGGTTATTTCAGTTTCAGCGGCAATATGGATTTCTGCATTACCATCAGAACAATGATTCTGAAAAACGGCAGAATTTACGTTCAAGCCGGCGCGGGAATCGTATACGATTCGGTTTCCGAATCGGAACATCAGGAGTCCGTGAACAAAGCCCGCGGCATGCTGCAGGCGGTACGGCTTGCCGCAAACGGTTTTGCAATCAGTACCAATCAGATATGATTTGTATAAGACCAGGTAAGCGTTCAAAAATTCATATCTTAATCTTTGAACGCAACTTGGTCTAAAAACGGATATTAGGAGCGAGCCATGATTTTAATGATTGATAATTACGATTCTTTCACGTTCAACATTGTCCAGTATCTGGAACAAATGGGCGAAAAAGTGAGAACCTATCGCAATGACAAAATAAAAACGGATGACATCAGGCGTCTTCAACCGAAAGCCATTTTCCTGTCTCCCGGACCCTGTTCGCCTGCCGAAGCGGGAGTAACGGTTGAGGTTATCCGGAAATTTTATCAGAATGTTCCGATCATGGGCATCTGCCTGGGACATCAGTCCATCGGTTACGCGTTCGGCGCCAGCGTGTCGCGCGCGGGAAGAATCATGCACGGGAAAATATCTCAGGTCAACCATGACGGGAAAACCATCTTTGCCGGACTGCCGAATCCTTTTCCGGCAGGACGATATCATTCTCTGATTGTCTACCCGGAGACACTGCCCGACTGTCTGGAAATCAGCGCGCAAACGGAGGCGGGAGAAATCATGGGATTGCGCCATAAAGATTATCCGGTGGAAGGCATTCAGTTTCATCCGGAATCGGTGCTGACCCCGCAGGGAAAACGCATCATTAGAAATTTTTTGAAATATACAAAATAAAGGAGCCTTGATCATGATGAAAGAAGCCATCGAAAAAGCCGCGATGAAAACGGATTTGCCCGAGGCGGAAATGATGTCCGCGATGGAAGAAATAATGGAAGGAACCGCCACGCCGGCGCAAATAGCCGCGCTGATCACGGCGCTGCGCATGAAAGGCGAAACGGTGGAAGAGGTCACCGGCGCGGCGCGCATCATGCGCCAAAAAGCTACGCGCATCAATGCCTGCTCTTCAACCATCATCGATACCTGCGGCACCGGCGGCGACAAGCTCAACACGTTTAATATTTCAACCACCGCGGCCTTTGTTGTAGCGGCTGCGGGACTCACCGTCGCCAAACACGGCAACCGCGCCGTCTCCAGCGGCTGCGGCAGCGCTGACGTTCTGGAGGCGCTGGGCGTCAATATCAGCGCCGATCAGGAAATCGTTGAAGAATGCGTTCAGCAAATCGGCATCGGTTTTCTTTTTGCTCCCAAATTGCACGGCGCGATGAAATACGCCATCGGTCCGCGGCGGGAAATCGGCATCCGAACCATTTTCAATATGCTGGGACCGCTGACCAATCCGGCAGGCGCAACCGCCCAGCTACTCGGCGTATACGATCCGAAACTTACGGAGATGTTTGCGGACGTGCTCAAAAACATGGGAACCAAAAGGGCTTTTGTCGTTCACGGGTTGGACGGGCTGGACGAAATCACGATTACCGGTGAAACACGGGTCGCCGAACTCCATGAAGGAATTGTCCGGACATACAACCTGAATCCGGTGGATTATTTCGGCAGGGTGGACTCGCTGGAATCCATTCGCGGCGGTGATCCTGCCGTTAACGCCCAGATTACCCGGGACGTTCTCTCCGGCAAAAACGGCCCCCGCCGCAATGTGGTTTTGATTAATGCGGCGCTGGCGATTGTCGCCGGAGAAAAGGCGAAAGACATCAGGGAGGCGTTGACGATGGCATCCGATTGCATCGACAGCGGCGCGGCGGTAAGGAAACTGCAGGCACTGATTGAAATGAGCAACAGCTAATATAGTGAGGCCCAAACTTCAGAAGTGCAACACACTGAAATTTGCTGGACAAACTATCCCAGGAGCGGAGCGACGTGGGAATTCTTGACAAAATTATTGCAACAAAAAAAGAAGAAGTCGCGCAACTGAAAAAAGAAACAACCACGGCGCGACTGCGGGAAAAGATTGCCGGTCTGGAGCCGTGCCGTGATTTCAAAAAAGTGCTGACCGGCAGCGACTGCAATATTATTGCGGAAGTCAAGTGCGCGTCGCCTTCCCGCGGCAGACTACTGGCCGATTTCAATCCGCTGAACATCGCGCAGGCTTATGAAAATAACGGTGCGGCAGCCATTTCAGTGCTCACCGATGAAAAATATTTTGCCGGGCACAAAAATTATCTGACGCAAATCAGACAAAATGTCCAACTTCCGCTGCTGCGCAAGGATTTCATTATCGACCCGATTCAGATTTACGAAACACGGTGCATCGGCGCCGATGCGATATTGCTGATCGTGCACGTTCTGGGAAAGAAGCTTGCGGAATTTATCTCCGTCTCCAAAGAACTTGGCTTGAGCGCTCTGGTAGAGATTCATACTCGCGAAGAATTGGCCCTGGCGCTGGATTCCGGAGCGGAAATTATCGGCATCAATAACCGTAATCTGGATACCTTTGTTACCGATATAGAAACAAGCATCAGACTCAGGGCGCAAATACCGGAAAATAAGACCGTTGTTGCGGAAAGTGGCATCCGGGACAGAAAGGATATTGAATTGCTGACGCAGTCCGGCATTCGTGCCTTTTTAATCGGTGAACATCTTATTATCTCACCGGACATTGGCCGGAAACTGCAAGCGTTCAAAGGAGAAAACTAAAGTGACGGAAGTGAAAATCTGCGGCATTACCAATATGGAAGACGCGCTCTGTGCCGCCCGATGCGGCGCGGCAGCGCTGGGCTTTATCTTTTATCCGCCATCGCCGCGCTATCTAAAACCGGAAGATGCCAAAGAAATCATTGGCGCTTTACCCGATAAAGTCGTCAGGGTCGGCGTCTTCGTTAATGAAACGCCGGAAGAAATAAAAAGAATCGTGGAATATTGCGGACTGGACATGATTCAACTGCACGGAGACGAGTCGCCTGAATACTGCCTTCAATTTCCTTCATTCAGGGTTATTAAGGCTGTCGAATTAAAAAAGGAAGATGATATAAGCCGCGCCTACAGCTATGATGTCGCGGCCATCCTCGTGGACAGCCGTCACGCCGGGCTCTATGGCGGCACCGGTCAAAAATCCAGCTGGGACCTTGCGGGCCGTATCAAAGAAAAAAAGCCGCTTATTCTTTCCGGCGGATTGAATGCGGAGAATGTTGCCGAGGCCATGAAAATCGTAAGACCGGCGGCGCTGGACATCAACAGCGGCGTGGAAGCATCGCCCGGGGAAAAAGATCGCAAAAAGATGAAGCAAACATTTGATATTATCCGGGAGACGGATACCGCCCCGGACGCACAATTAATCTTTAAAAAGAGGGAAATATGAATCAAACACTGCCTGACAAAAACGGACATTTCGGCATTTTCGGCGGACGTTACGCCGCTGAAACACTGATGCCCGCTTTACTCGAACTGGAAAAAGCGTATGAATCCGTCCGGAAAGATAAAATATTTAACAAGGATTTTGAAGGGTATCAGCGGGAATATTCCGGGCGTCCGACGCCTCTTTATTACGCCCGCCGCATGACTGAAGCTTTACGTGGAGCAAAAATTTATCTGAAACGCGAAGATCTGAATCACACCGGCTCCCATAAAATAAACAACACGCTGGGGCAGGCGCTGCTGGCGCGCCGGATGGGCAAGAAAAAAGTTATCGCCGAAACCGGGGCGGGACAGCACGGCGTCGCCACGGCCACGGTCGCCGCGCTCTTCGGCATGGAATGTAAAATATTCATGGGCGAGGAAGATATCCGCCGCCAGGCTCCCAATGTGTTCAGGATGAAAATACTGGGTGCGGAGGTCGTGCCGGTGAAAAGCGGCACGGCAACGCTTAAAGATGCAATGAACGAAGCCATGCGCTACTGGGTGTCCTCTGTCCGCGATACTTTTTACATCATCGGCACCACGGCGGGACCTCACCCCTATCCACGGATGGTGCGCGATTTTCAATCGGTCATCGGTCGCGAAACAAAAAAGCAGATCATGAGACTGGAAGGCAGAAACCCCGATGTCATGATTGCCTGCGTGGGCGGCGGCAGCAACGCCATGGGAACCTTCTATCCCTTCCGCAATGAAAAACATATCGCCATGTACGGCGTGGAAGCGGCAGGTTTGGGGTTGCATACGCCCCAGCACTCGGCCAGCATCAACGGCGGCAAAGTCGGTGTTCTGCACGGCAACAAGACCTACCTTCTCCAAGATGAACACGGTCAGGTGCGTGATGCTTATTCCATTGCTGCAGGGCTCGATTACCCCGGCGTGGGCCCGGAGCACGCCTATTTTCATGAAACGAATAAAGTCAAGTACGTCACCGTCACAGACCGGGAAGCCGTCAAAGCATTTTCATTTTTATCACTGCAGGAGGGCATTATTCCCGCGCTGGAAAGCGCCCATGCAATTGCCTGCGCGATGAAGATGGCGCCGAAAATGGCTAAAAATAAGATCATTATAGTATGTCTGTCGGGACGAGGGGACAAGGACGCCCAAACGATTATTGAAAAAGGAGTTATCCGCTGATGAAACGCATAGAAGAAAAATTTGCAGCGTTACGCGCTAAACATGAGAAGGCATTGATTGTTTATTTAACGGCGGGCGATCCGTCGCTGAGTGTTACCAAAAAATTGATTCTTGCCCTGGAAAAAGCCGGAGCGGATATTCTGGAAATCGGCGTTCCCTTTTCCGACCCCACCGCCGACGGACCGGTTATTCAGGCCGCTGCCCAGCGCGCTCTGAAAGCCGGAACTACGTTACAGGGTGTGCTGGATCTGGTTACTGAGGTCCGTAAGATATCCGAAATTCCCATTGTGCTCTTTGGTTATTTTAATCCTATTTTTTCCTGTGGTGTCCGAGAATTCGCCTATGCCGCTCGCAAGGCGGGCGTGGACGGCGTGCTGGTGGTTGATCTGCCTTATGAAGAAGCCGGGGAACTTCGAGATTATACGGACGCGGCCGGTATAGACTTTATTTCGCTTGTCGCGCCCACCACCGGCAAAGAAAGGCTGAAAAAGATTATCAACAAAGCATCCGGATTTCTTTATTATATCTCCATTACCGGCGTTACCGGCACCGCCGCACCGAAAATTGATCCTATCAAAACGGAAGTGGAAGCAATTCACAAAATAACAAATCTGCCGGTAGCGGTGGGTTTCGGCATATCCAAGCCCGAGCAGGCGCGAAAAATCGCGCGTTTTGCCGACGGCGTCGTCATCGGCAGTTCGGTCGTGCGCCTGATTGACGAAAACAAAAATAATAGCGACTTATTAAAGATTCTTTCCGATTACATCGGCAACATTAAAAAAGAATTACGATAATGAAAACAGATTGATCTCATCAGTTTTTTCTTGTTTTTCAAGTAATAAAATATTACGAATTTGCATCTTAATTTAATTTCGATCTTTTCCGTTGCGCAAAGCACTAAGAGGGTTGCTTTTGAAAAATCCCCATCTAAAAATTCTTTTATTGCAGTGGCTGCCACCGAAGCATGTCATGATATTAACACTGGTCTGGTTCTTACAGGCAACGGCCGCTATCGGATATGTCAACTATAAATATGATGGATATTTTATGCGCTTGTTCATGCATTGGATCATTGTGTGCTTGCTGTTGATCGTATTAATGATGCCGTTTGGCTTAAAATCTTTCAAAATTATTCCTTCCGTCGTCAGGCGAATTACCCTGGTGGTCATTCTGAGCTTTGTACATTATTTCCTGCTTTGTTTTTACGTCATGACCATATTGGGTTATAAAAATTGGAGCGGTCCTTTCACGTTTGAATTATTAAGCGCATATGCGGGACACATCGATGTGCTGCTGAATATTTACGGATTGTCTGTTGAAACGGCAGTCATTATTTTCTCATTCATATGGCTGTTAATATTCGCAGGATATTACTATTACAGCGGCTTTGTGGCGCAAGAATTTACCGCCAATGAAAATGATGCAACACAACCTCATTCCCGATGGCCGGTTCTGGTCTTATTCCTGGTGATGATATTTGCAATCGTGTATTCAAACAGTTACAAAAGCTGGCAAATGAGCGAGCCTTTGCACATCGCCTGGTTTAACGGGCATGGTTGTTTGAGACAAGCTCCGCAGGGAATATTCAACAAACGTCCTTTATCCGGAGAAAAACAGTCAACAACATCAGCGGAGCCGTGCGAAAGAATAACTCCCCGGCCGCTTGTGCTTATCACAGTCGATGCATTGCGCAGTGATCAAATGGGCGTGTACGGGGCTCCCCGTGAAACAACACCTTTTCTCTCGCACTTGTGGCGCGGAGGAAAACTTCATCGAATCGATAATGCATATTCAATTTGCACCACGTCGTTTTGCGGTATGATAGGCACATTATCGTCCAAATACTGGCATCAGTTAAATGAGCCTCCTGTGAATCTGGCCGATGTGCTCAAAAAGTACAATTATCGTAACAGCTTTCTTTTGAGCGGCGACACGACGAATTTTTTCGGTTTGCGCCAGGTCATGGGTCCCCATATTGATCTTTTTTGCGACGGATCCATTGAACCGAAAAAATATGCAAACGATGATCGATCCGTTTTAGGCTGGTTGCAAACATACAACTGGAAATCGGCGGACCGTACGTTTCTTTATATTCATCTGATGTCCGCACACATCATCGGTTTGCGCGATCCGCGTTTCAAAAAATGGCGGCCCGATAAAGAATGGGATATTCCAAAACTATTTTATTCGCACCGCGCGTATCAGAACAATTATCATAACGGAATTCTGCAGGCCGACCATATCATTAAACAAATTTTCGAGATTCTTGACCGGGAAGGTATGTTACAACGAGCATTAATCGTCATTACTGCCGATCATGGCGAGTTTCTTGGAGAATTCGATAATTTTGGTCATGGTTTCGAGCCTTTCGAACCCATGGTACGCATCCCCCTCCTTGTTTACGATGGATTGCAATCCAACTATCCTGAACGATCGTTGTCCAGCCAGGTTGATATTGCCCCTACCATGCTCCATGCAATTGGCGCCGCAATACCCAAAGATTGGTCGGGCATTCCTTTACAACGCGCAGCGCCGCGCAAGGCGGTTTTTACCGCCTGTTACAACGTTTCGGGTGTCGTGGCTGATATCGGCGGGCAACGTTTCAAGTTTTTGCAGAAACGGAAAGACGGCACGGAAATGCTTTTCAAACTGGACACACAAAAAGCAGAATCGATTAATCGTGTTGCAGAACCGGACCTGCAAGAGATTCTTGTGTCAATGCGGGAGCTAAATCAATTAACGCAAAAAACAAAATGAAGGCCATATAAGGATCATGCAGAAAACAAAATGGTTTATGGCAAGATTTATGTTTTCAACGGCGGCAATTGGCACTGCGCTGTCGGGCGGCCTACTCGGCTATATTTTGTGCCCTCTGTTCTCATGATCCTTTTTTAAAGACCTGAATTGTACGAAAGATCATCACTATATCATCCGCCTTGTCTCTGCTTTTTGGCGTCTGGCCGTTGAACTGCTCAAAAATCCGGATTACCGGAACAGGTTTGACATTCCATGGACCGCTCCACCGATCAACGCTCCCGATCCCAAGCGTGTTCGTGGCAGCGCACTGTGGCAGCATAGTGATGAAGGTTGCGGGTTGTGCAACAATTGCTGCACAAGAAGAGCGTGTCCTCTTCATGACATGAAACAAAATCAATGCAAAAGTTACGGTTCTTTTTTCTGGCGTTATTTCAATTGCGGACGTTACCCGGAAAGCACCAAACAAATTTGTTATTATGAATGTAAAAAATGGGAAAGGTGTAACTGCTTGAGTGAAAACGAATAAAAAATGTCATCCATATTTATTGTGAATCGCTTCCCGGATAGTTCGCAGGCGTAATCACCTCTGTCACTGCCTGGCAATGTTTGATATCCTCGAGAGTCATGATCTGCGGCAAAACCACATCCAGTCTGTCCTGCCCTTATTGCCTGATCGACGAAAACAAAGACCATCGCGAATTGCCGAAAATAGTTTCCGATTATATCCGCAATATTAAAAAAGAGTTGCGCCGACACCAAAGAACGACCCCTTAACAGCAGCAGCCTTTATCGTCGGTTTTTTTGCCGGCCGTGTCAACGGGTCCGCAACAGCACTCTCCTTCTTTGCCCAGCATCGAATTAATCACCGCCGCGGCACAGCCGACGCCTGACTGAACGGAAACGGCACCAGCCGGACAATTCAATGAACACGCGCCGCATTCCATGCAGGCATCGCGAGTCCGGATCATTACGTGTTTGTCGTTCATTTTAAATACTTCGTGCGGACAAACATCCAGACAAATCCCGCAGCCGGTGCACTTGTTTTCATCCAGTTGCAGCGTGACAACATTTTTCAAATAAACCGGGTTTTTCATTTCTCAACCTTCTAATAAGAAAAAATTGCGCCTATCCACAGGATAAAGCCAGCGATTCCGCAGGCAATCTCCAGCGGCAGCGCCCAGCGCATTTCCTTTTTTACTCCCGACAAAGAAGTGTAGGTGGAGGCACCCGTAAAATTCATTGCAAGATATCCTGACACCGCGGGAATAATAAGCAACCAGGCCAGTGCCTCGATTCTTCCCGGCCATGCCTGCAAATTAATATTCCGCAGGTAAAGGAGGATCAAAGCGATAACAATACCTACCGAAAAACCTTTGATAGAAAACGCTCTTCCCGGAAGATAGGGCAGCAGCAGAGGGCTAAGCACACTGCCTCCGATGATGGCGCAAAGCAGCGCCATAACGGCAAACAAACCGTAATTTCCCGCATTTGTCCAAAATACCGACGGGCCTCCGATGCCGCCGAGAATAAACAATGCAAACGCAAGAATCAAAAAAGGTTTTATCACTTCTGCAACCTCAATGGGAATCAGCACCGCTCTTTCCTTCAAAGGAAAAGAAATTGTCCGCATTTGCGCGGTCGCTTTCAAACCGGAATCAAGATAAACCGGTAAATCTTCCGCGCGAATCGGTCCGTACTGCACCATAAAGCCGGATCTTTGTTTTACTTTGTATGCGGCGATGCCCGGCGCACCTAACTGGGGAAGGATTAATTTCCGGTGACTGACAACCTTTTTGAGGCCACTGATCTCTATTCTTTCGACGAGTTCATCGGTACCGAAAGTTCCCTTGCCCGCCGCACACCAGACATTAATGCCTTTTGTATCCAGCACCAGAATCCAGGCCGGGCGTCCTTGAAGCGCCCGCCTCAAATAATCAAAACTCATCTTGTAGTTGGCGGAAACAAAAACGGGCGAATGATTATCCGGATGATCCAGCGCGTAAAGACCGGGATCAATTTTATAATCCATTCGGAAAGCGCTCAAGCGCGCTCGGATGGTTCCCCAGTAATCCTGCCGTGTAAGTTCCGCCGATACCTGCGGCAACCGGCCCGCCGGCGTATCAGCATAGCTGTTGACAAATGACTGATTCAAACCGGGCACATTATTTTCATACTCTGCCGTCGACATGCCGGAACAGCAGGTTGTCTGATTTTGAATGACCGGAAGTTCGAATTTATCCATGATCAAAGTCACGTTTCAAAAACATAGTGAGCTGATGCCTCTCAACTGAATTACCCGATTTGCGAAGCCATACAGAATATGCATCGTTCCTTATTTCTTAACAACATCCGTTACCGCCGTTGGCTGATTTTTTCATCGATGAAATAAAAAGCTTAACCGATTCCAGCATAGCAGTTCTTTTCCGCGCGGGCATTTTGCCCATCACCCTTTGGAAAAAACCGGCCAGACAGGCCAGAATTTTTTGATGGATTTCATTGCCTTTTCCGGTCAACACCAGTTTGGCCGCCCGCGAATCATGAATCGCGGCTTCCCGCTTTAAAAGCCCTTTGGCAATTAACGGGCTCACCAGTCGTGTGGTCGTGCTTTTCTCGACAGCAAGAAACTGATGCAGATCAGCCATATGCAGTTCTTTTTCTCTGGCTACCGCATCGAGGATCATAAACTGATGAAATGTGACGCCTTCACAAAAAGCCTCATCCCGACAGCACGAGCGCATGACCTGAGCGAGTCCGCTCAACACGTCTATTAATTCTGTGGCGTTTTTATTAACCGCTTTCGACATAGTTGTATACTACAACCATATCCGGTTTTGTCAAGAAGAATCTTCGCTGCACACACGAACGTCAATGCGGCAAGGATTGAAGCCCGCGTATTTCAAACCAGCATCATGGTTCGCCGGTCTCGTGATAAAGCGCATTGCGATTCCATAACAACCGGAGCCGTCTCATGCGTTGGGAAACAAACAACCTGGTAAAATCCTGACGGTATAAATTACGATTTGAAAAGTATCCGTTAATCAGATAAAAAGAATCAGGAGGAAAAATGAAAATTACGTTTCTGGGCACCAACGGATGGTATGATACCGACTGCGGCAACACGATTTGTACGCTGCTGGAAACAAAAGAAGCGTACATTCTGCTGGATGCTGGAAATGGTATTTATAAAGCGAACAACTACATAAAAAAAGATTTGCCGGTTTTCCTGCTGCTCAGTCATTTTCACATAGACCATATTGAAGGCCTGCACACACTGGCCAAATTCAACTTCCGGTCGCTTCAGATACTGGGGCAAAAAGGAACGGCATCAACCCTCCGGGCATTCCTCGCTCCGAAGCATTCTCTGCCCATGGATAGACTGCCTTATTCCTGCCAGGTCACCGATATTGCAGAAGGCTGGCATGACCATCCTTTTAAATTTCAGGCGCTGCCTCTTGTGCATGCCTCCAGATGTTTCGGATACCGGCTGGAAATCGATGGCAGCGTTGTCAGTTATTGCACCGATACCGGTTACTGCAGGAACGCCGAAATCCTCTCCGCCAATGCCAACCTGCTTATCTCGGAATGTGCGTTCCTCAGCGGACAGCAATCCGATTCCTGGCCGCACATGAATCCGCAGCTCGCCGCAAAGCTTGCCGTGCAATCGAAGGCCAAAAGGCTCGCCCTGACGCATTTTGATGCGGCGTTATATACAACAACGGCAAAAAGAAAAAAAGCGCAAGACCATGCGCAAAAGATATTTCCCGACACTTTTTCCGCATACGACGGACTGCGTATGGTCATTTGACCTGAGACGCGGACGTATTCAAAAACCAGGCGGAAACAACCGGCTAAACATTTTCCATTTCTTTTGTGACAATGGCATTCAGTTGTTCCATGGATTCGTCCATCGTGCCCGTGTTTAAAATATAGGCATCGGCCAGTGCAATAGGAATGGCCGTGCCGTATGCAATTTCGCGTTGATCCCGTTCATTAAAATCCAAAGGAGAATCATCATCTCTTCCCCTGGAACAAACACGCTCCAGCCGTAGGCTTTTCGGCGTCATGACGGCAACAACTACGCCTTCAGCCTTTTCGCGAATGAGTTCTATTTCCTGCCACGACCGCATACCCTCCAGAAAACCTGTCTCGGCTCCGGATTTTAGAATCTCATCCAACGCGAGTCTGGTCACGCCCAAACCGTCTTCTCCCCTCAAATCATCGGATACCTCGGACGTTGTGACAGGATCCACCTCCAGTCCGCGCATTTTAACCTCCGCCCGGACAATATCACCCGTGGAATAATAGACCATGTCCCGGGACCCCGCATAAATCCTGGCGATATTTTTTCCCGCCGCCGGCATGCCGACAATGATGAATATTTTCATTTGTCCCCCTTAAAACAAATTATTATTCATTGCATTCCAACTCAGCGCAGACATTGCAGGCGCAATTCCTTAACATCGGCGGGGTGAGTATCCCCGGAATGTGTTTAATTCATTTTACGATAAGATACCCTTTTATGCAAGCATCAGCGTTTATTGCCGTGATTTTCTCTGTGTTATTTTGGTTCCTTCGCTGATGGTGTCGTCAGGGTAGGCTATCACTTTTTCTTTTTCTTTCAAACCGGAAACAACCTGCGCCGCCAATCCGTTTCTCTGGCCGATTGTAAGAAGGCGTTTTCGCGCACGGCCATTCTCTGCTACAAACACCGCCCACTCCCGGCCCGACCGGAAAAGAGCGCTGGCCGGAATCTGCAGAATATTTTCGCCTTCCCAGATGACAAAGTGCGCTTCCATGCGAAAACCGTCACCAAGAACATCCCATTGATTGCGGGGTGATGTAATATCCGCCAGGACAAGAACCCGCTGCTCTTCAACACCCAGACTGGATATTTTTGTAAATCCCGCCGGCTCGATCAGACGCACGGTGCCGTTGAGCGGCGCGTCGTTTCCCCAGCGCTTGAACAGCACGGCCGTTCCTTTTTTAATCTTGACGGCATCAGACGAGAGAACTTCCACCAGGACTTCGATATTTCCGGGATCGCCGATATCCATCAGCGGCTCTCCCATATTAACGGCGCCTTCACTTTCGTGGTAAACCCGAAAGACGGCGCCGTTTACCGGCGACGTCACGGCCATAATATTGCCGTTGCCTTTCACGGATGAAAAATTGCGCAGCACGATTTTGGCTCGCTCCAGTTCGGAGTGAGCGACGCTTACCTCCGCCGCAGCCGAAAGCTGGAAAGCGCGAGCTTTCTGCGCTTCGGAATTTATCTGATCGAATTGATCTTTCGATATGGACCCTTTATCGTAAAGGGCTTTTAATCGCGCCTGCCTTTGCTCAAGGTAAACAACGTCAGCGTTGGTCACCTTCTCTCTTTCTATCGCTGCTTTAAGCGCGGCATCGGCAGATGCAACCGCAGCTTCCGCCGTTGCGCGGGTGCGGGGATCCAGGGCCTGTGACTGAAGCGGTTCCAGAGCGGCGACAATCTGACCTTTGTCTACAGCGTCTCCCACCTTGGCGGTGATGCGCCGCAGATATCCCGCTGTAGGGGCGGAGATGGTAAAACGATCCTTCAGGCGGGTGCGTCCTTCTTCTTCAATCGTAATCTGGAGCGGCCCCCGCGTGACGGAAAACAAATCCACTTCCCGGGTCGGCGGAAGAAAACCGTAAATAAGCAACCCGACGACGATGAGAACAATGCTGATTATAAATACCTGTCTGCGCAAGGCATGATTCATTGGTTTTGTCTCCGGTTTCTGTCTTTTCTATTTTACTCTCTTGTCTTCAGCACCGCCACAAGATCCAGATGGTTCAGCTTGTAACGTACGATCAAACCCGATATAAAAGCCGAAACAATCACGACCGCCGCCGCCTGCGCGTAGGTTCTCATTTCGATCACCAGCGGTATGCGGTAAAGATCGGTCGTCAATGCATATGCAACATACGCGCATATCCAGTATCCTATAATAAAACCCAAGGGAATGGCAACAAGAGTTATGAAGCCCAGTTCACCCAGAAGAATGTAGGCGATCTCGCCCCGGGTGTATCCCAGGACGCGCAGCGAAGATAATTCCCGGCTGCGCTCCGATAAGGAAATCCTCGCACTGTTATAGACAACACCGAACGCAATGGAACACGCCATCATCGTGGCAATAAACGTGAAAAAAAGCATCGCCTTGGCCATGATATCGTAAATGTTGCGAATCTCATTTTGCCGGACGACAATTTCAGCAATCCGCGGCATTTCCACAAACGACTGAAAAAGTTTCTCCCGGTGCTTTTCGTCAGTGACCAGATAAGCGCCGGAGATGGCGTCTCCTTCATTCATGAGGCGATTCAGCGCATTCAGATTCATGTAACCCATGACGCCCAGATACTGTTTGGCCAGAGCGACAACCGTCACCTGACGGACGGTTCTGGACCCTTCCAGCGCCTCAACGGTCAGCATATCGCCTGCCTTAACGCCAAGAATTTCTCCCAGATAATCCGTCAGCAGAATGCCCGATGAGGGCAGGGGGATGGCTTTAAGATTTCTATCCAGCAAAACACTCAGATGGCTGTCCGGTTGGATTCCGTTAATGACGGTCTTGTAGCTGCGATGGCCGAATGTCATCCTGACGGGCACGCTCCGGAAAGCTTCGCCGTTGCTGATGCCCTCCATTCTTTTAAATTCATATAACGCCTTATAAGACGTCGGTTCGATGAAGCTTACCGTCATATCCTCTTTCTGCGACATGACAAATTGAACATGAACCATATAATCGATACAGTCCTGAAAAAATCCGCTGCAGATCATGGTTGCGCACGCCGTTGCGATGCCGATAATCGCGAGAAATGTCTTGATCGGCTTTCGTTCGATATTACGGGCGACAATCCTTGACGGCTGGGAAAGAATGCGGCCAAGACCCGTCTTCTCAATCAGCGAAACCCGATACTTCTCGGGAGCTTCCGGCCGCATCGCTTCCGCGGGTGTCTGTCTGGCCGCCCGCCAGAGAGCATGCATGGTTCCGCCAAGCGCTGCAGCGACACTGATCAAAACAACCGCAAGAATAACGTCCGGATGCAATATATAATAAAAAAACGGGAACCGGTACGTTTCCATGTACAGCGCGCCCAGCAATTTGCCGAACCAGATGCCGCCGGCAATCCCCAGCAAAACGCCGCCGGCAATGATCATAATGACCATGTGCGTGTAATGCATGGCTATCTTGAGATTATCATAGCCGAACGCTTTGAGCGTCCCGATCTGTTCCCGCTGCGTGCTGATGGTTCTGCTCATGACGATATTCAGCAGAAAAGCAGCCACGCAAATGAAAATCGTCGGATAGATTCTCGAACTGGTCTGGAGCTGCCGGAATTCTTCACTCAGCAAGCGGTGGGATATCTGATCTTTGCGTCCGTAAGCGCCGAAGCCGCCGTACCGCCCCAGAATGTTGTCCAGGTCCCGTACAACATCGCTCAATGGCGTTCCCGGATAAACTGTCAACACAACATCGTTGAACGCGCCCTCCATGTCATAGGCTTTGCTGATGGCTTTGCGGCTCATCCACAAAGCGCCGTAACGTTTGAAATCAGGCGTCATCGCGCCCGTTTTCATCAGCAAAATGAATTCCGGGGAAAGAACAATGCCCGTAATCGTCAGCTTCTTCCATTTGCCGTTAATGACTGCCGCGAATTGATCGCCGAGTTTAAAACCGTGCGCCTGGGCAAAGGTTTCATTAATCACCACTTCATTATCCTTGAAAGGATCGGGAAGTCTGCCGCTTCTCACATAAAGCCGGTTGATCAGCGGTTCGCCTTCATCGGGAACGGACGTTATCCGACCGGTCACCGATTCCTTAAAGCCCTGGATATCAAGCTTGGCGTTGGCGCAAACGCGGGTTTCCACCCGGTTGACGCCGTCGATGTTTTTTATCTTATCTTTGAGGCTTTCCGGCGCCCGCTTTAAATTAACAAAAACATCGGCAAAATTGTATTCGCGGTAAAACTTGCTGCGGGTAAAATCGAGGGAATGCATGGTGCTGATAAACATGATGAAGGTGGCCACGCCGCTCATCACCACCAGCGTAATGGCAAACACCTGGCCTTTCATCAGCCAGATTTCCCGCCAGAGTTTTCGGTTCAGCGTCTTCACAACATCACCCATAAATAAAATATCATTGCGAAACGGCTCTCAGCCGCTGTGGCAATCTTTTGTCATTCCCTCTCATTCGGCATTCGCCGGAGTAAACGGCGGGAATGTTACTTATTTGCTGCCTGCCTTTCGGCATACCCGAACATGCGCCGGACTTCAACGTTGAACCTTGAACCTTATTCTTTTTCACCATTGCAGTTCGCTTGCCGATTTTTTCACTTTGTTGATTTCAACACTGGCGATGTGGCCGTTGCTTAAATGAATAACGCGATCGGCCATGCCGGCGATATCCACGTTATGGGTGATAATGGCGGTGGCTGTGCCCAGTTCGCGATTGATGCGCTCCAGCGCCTCGAGTACGACAATGCCTGTCTGGGAATCAAGCGCTCCGGTCGGTTCATCACATAAAAGAACCGCCGGTCTTTTGGAAATGGCGCGGGCGATGGCCACGCGCTGCTGCTCGCCGCCGGAGAGCTGCGCGGGAAAATGATTCATCCGGTCAGACAAACCGACAAGGTCCAGAGCTTTTTCCGGCGCCATGGGATCGGGGGCGATTTCCGTGACAACCGAAACATTTTCTCTCGCCGTTAAACTGGAAATCAAATTGTAGAATTGAAAAACAAACCCGACATGAAAACGGCGGTACTCGGTGAGTTCTTTTTCTGTGGCTCTGGTCAACTCCTTGCCCCGGTAGGAAACAATACCGCCGGTTGCCGTATCGAGACCGCCCATAATGTTCAGCAACGTGGATTTCCCGCTTCCCGAAGGTCCGAGCAGAACAACCAGCTCACCCGCATAGAGCTCAAGGTTCACGCCGCGCAGGGCATGCACCTCCACTTCGCCCATGGGATAAACCTTGGTCAGGTCACGAACCTGAAAAAAGTTTTCTTTCTGCTGATTCATCGACTGCACCAGTTTTCTCATTCGTTTTGTATTGATTGATGACGAGACAGAATGCTTAATATGTATAGCTGACGGCGGCGCCGGCGGAAAACCGGTCTGCGTACTGCCCTTCAACATTCAGACGAAACCCTTTGGCAAGCGGTATATCCAGGCCCGCAAATCCTCCGGCGTTTAATTTATTGTGAATGGAAAATTTACCGGCGGTGTATCCCAGATCGGAAACGCCGGAGGAAAGCCATAATTCGGCTTCCGAGTAATACAGATACGGTCCGGCATATAATTTCGTTCCGCAGGGAAGAGCGGTTTGCAAAGCAATACCGGCATTAACGTCCCAGAGATCCTGCACCTTGATTTTTTTACCCCGGCCGACCTGGTCGGTAAAATCGTTTAAATAATATGTGCCCTGAATAAATGCGCCAATGCCGATCTTTTCGCTGATCGGACAGAAAGCCTTTCCGCCGAGGGTCGTAAAAACCGTCTCGTTTTCCCTGAAAACATCCGCAATGTTCAAATCGGATATTCCGACTCTGCCGTATATCTCCCAGGTATTCCGGACCCCATAGGATGCCTGGGAATAAATTTCATTCTGTTTGAATCTCAGATCGGGCCCTTTTTCGTATGTCTCTTCATGGTAACGGTAGCCGATGGCGGTGTTCAGACCGCCCGCTTCTCGGGAAACAGTCTGGGGCGCGCCGAATAATCCCGCCGCTTGCACATCCGCGCTGATGAGACATAGCGCGCACAACCCCGAAACAACGATCGTAAAATATTGTCGCCATGATGTCTTTTTCATTTATTTTACCTTTTCCGGCAATGCCGCGCCCCCTTCCGGAGATTGTCCCGCCGCCGGGGCGGGAGATGACCATTTTGCTTTTCTCGCTTTCACCCGCTCATAGCGGTACTGAGCATACGCGTCGCGAAACGCCAGATAGGGATCGATGGCCGCGCCCTTGAGCGCTTCATAATCGCCGATTCTCAGCGATGCGGAGTTGACCTTATCAAAAATATTCACGCCTAATCGGACCGACCAGGGATTCACATAGGCGACAGGATCAAGAAAATAATCTCCTGCCATGCTGATCGTGTCACGGGGAGTAGAAGGTCCAAAAACCGGCCAGACAATATAAAAACCCTGACCGATTCCCCACACGCCCAGCGTCTGTCCCAAATCCGTGTCCTGCTCCTGTAAATTCAGTTCTTTGCCGGAAGAAGGATCGAGCAGTCCTCCAATGCCCCAGATGGTGTTGATGGTGAAACGTCCTGTTTCCGTCGCCGCGCCTTTGAAATCAGCCTGCAGCAGGCAACTTAAAAAACGCGCGGGAAAACCAAGATTGGAAAAGAAATTTTTCACGCTGATACGGGCCGGTTCTGGAACAATTTTTTGATACCCCTGCGCAACCGGTTTGACCGCCCAGAAGTACATTTTGTCATTAAATTCATGCATCGCCCTGTTGAACGGTTCCAGTGGATCGGCGATTTTGACTTTTTCTTCCCGGGCGGCATTGGCGGAATATTCATCGAATTCATCCTCGACATATTCTTCTTCCATGGGTTTGGCCGCGGCCACTGCTGATTTTGAGGTGGTTTGCGCGGTTGCGGAAACCGGCGCAACAGCCGGTTGTGCAATGTGCGTTGACGTCACGGCGGACGGTGAGGCATGGGAGCCGTAAGCACAGCCCGACATGAACAAAAAAACCAGCGACATGAACAAATTAAGATAAGTCTTCATCGTTCACCCGATAGAAATATTTGCGGCGGACATTGAGCGCCCCAACCGACGGATCCGCCTGTTTTCTATTGCTGCTTCACCTTTTTTCTCAGAATCTCCAGCAACTGCTCCGGTTTATCCTTGGCCAGGATATCGTTAAATTGCGTGCGATAATTCTGAACCAGGCTGATATTCTCCACCACAACATCATACACTTTCCATTTCCCGTCTTTGAAAATCACGCGGTAAAAGACGGGGACTTCCTTGGAGGATGTAATAATCCGGCTCTGCACTTCCGCCTGATTTGCGGAAAGCATGGTTTCTTTATAAAAATCGACTTTTTCATTGGTATAGCTCAGCACTTTGTCGCCATAGGCCTTTTCCAGCACCTGTTCAAAGAGCTTAACAAATTCCTCGCGCTGCGCCGGCGTAAAGTTGTTCCAGTTGCGCGTGAGGGTGCGCTTGGAAAATTCGATCTCGTCGAACATCTGTTTATAAAGGACACGGAGTTTCTCTTTTTTAATCTCTTTGGCCGACTCGCTCTTGAGTTTGGGATCACCCACGATCCCGATAACCTCGTTGACGCATTTTTTAACGGAATCAAGCGGAGCGCCGGCGTAAACAGGAAAAGCAAATATCAAAATCGCCAGGATGGTAAATAATCCCGTAATGTGTCTTTTCATTTCTTCATCCTCCTTAACCCAAGATATCCTTATTGTTTTTTGACATCTCCGAAAGCGTATTTGCTGATCAGACTCTCGATGTCCACCGGAGATTGTGTTTCGATGATCGTCCCGTTGGCCTCCAACAGCGACCCGCCGCCGCCCGGATCAACGCTGATAAACTTATCCCCCATCAAACCTTCCGTTTTAATAGACGCAATGGCATCATCGTAAATTTTGATGCCTTTTTTGATTTTGAGTTTCACTACCGCCTTCTGGTTCTCCTGATCCATGGTTATTTTTTTCACTTTTCCGACTTCCAGGCCCATGATCTTTACCGGACTGTCGATTCTTAAACCGTTCACAGACATAAACCGGGCTTCAATCGGATAAGAATCGTCTTCCAGGAAAGATACATTGCCGAGTTTGACGGTCATGTATCCGATACAGAGCAGTCCCAGAAAGACAAAAATTCCGACAATGGTTTCTATCTCATATTTTTTCATTGGTTTACTCCTTTACGGCGCATCTGAGCCGTCCGATTTCTTTTTGATGAGATTTTGCAAAATGAATAACCGATTCTATTTCATCAAAAGGTTTGCCTTCCGCCATGCCCACCTTGATGGAAAAATCGATGCACTGATGAGCAGGCGCCTGATTTTGAGCATCGACCCATATATCACTGATTTCCCCTTTTTGAAAATCTTCAATGAATTCATTCAGAATGTTTTGTGTTTCCTCCATGTTGGAAAACGGAAGAACGGTAACGATCTCATTGGATTTACGACGGGTGGAAAAGCCGCCGATCGCGCCGAAATGTTTATCAATGTAAATACCCATCGAGTGAATCGTTTCCTGTGCTTTGTCATATCCCAGGTAAGAATAAATTTTATCCATATCCGACAGGTTCATAACCAGAATGCAATAACCATTGTCCGTCTTTCTGCTTTGCAGCTGGGTATGATGCAAAACTTTAAACTGCCGCCGGGAATACAGGCCGGTCAATTCTTTCTGCAAGCCTTCCAGGCTCCGGATAACCTCATCGTTGAAGGGATGATTGAAGTTACCCAGTTCCTCCGGTGTCCCTTCAAAAACAATGGTTTTATCATACAGAGCGAGAATCCGGTTGGAAATAAAATAAACATCGGGAATCTCATGGCTGACCATAACCGCTGTAAAATTGAATTTCTTCTGATACTGGGCAATCATGCTCAAAATCGCGTTTTTCCGGACGGGATCCTGGCCGGTTGTCGGTTCGTCAAACAAAACCACATGGGGATCGGTAATCAACGCCCGCGCCAGCGCCGCTCTTTTTTGCATGCCTCCGGACAACTCCGACGGATACTTTCGCGCCGCTTCGATTAATTCGGTCTGTTCTATTCTGGCCATGACCCGTTTATGTATTTCATTTTTCTTCAAACTGGTATTTTCCTGCAGCGGCAACGCAATATTTTCGTAAACGGTCATGGACCCGAACAAAGCATTGCTTTGAAACATGTAGCTGATTTTCGACATGGCTTCGGTCAGTTCGGTTTTCTTCATGTCATGGATCGGTTTGCCGCGCAGAAGAATTGTTCCTTCGTCGGGTTTGAGCAAGCCAATGATGTGTTTGAGCAACACACTCTTGCCCGAACCACTCAGGCCGATAATGGTGGTCACTTCTCCTTCGTATATCTTTAAATTCACCCGATCCAGGACCGTCTGTTCTCCGAATCGCTTGGTGATATTCTTAAATTCAATGAGAGGTGTGTTCATATTTTTAAACCATCAACAGGGACGTCACGACGTAATCGGAAACAAGAATCAACACGCAGGAAATAACGACCGCCGACGTTGTCGCCAGACCGACTGCTTTGGCGCCTTTGCTGTCCTCGCGCATGTGCACAAAATATCCCTGATAGCAGCAAACCGTGGCAACGATCACCGCGAATACCACCGACTTTACAAAGCCGTTGGTCAAATCTTCCATGTCCACGTAGGATTGAATGCTGTGCGCATAGACGCCGGCATTGAGACCCATCAGCGCGACGCTGCTAATATATCCGCCGATAATGCCGATAAGATCAAAAACGGTGGTGAGCAGGGGGAAACTGATAATCGCCGCGGTAATCCTCGGAGTTACCAGATAGCGAAAAGGATCGATACGCATGGTTTCCAGAGCGTCTATCTGCTCGGAAATACGCTGTACGCCGATCTCGGCTGTAATGGCTGAACCGGCTCTGGCGGTAATCATAATCGCGGTAAGCACCGGCCCCAGTTCCCGGATCAGCGAAAGCGACACCAGCGTGCCCAGAGAGCCTTGGGCACCGAACTGGACCAGAGCGTGATACGACTGCAAACCCAGCACCATGCCGGTAAATAAACTGACCAGCATGATAATCGTCGTTGAGCGCGCCCCGATATAATAAATTTGCTGAATGACTTTCTGAAACTGTTTGGGATGAAACGTTTTGAGCAAGGCCAGAATCAGAAAAATAGTGGCCGCCCCTATACTGTTAATCCAGGTGATGACGGTTCTTCCCGTGAACGCAAATGGCCTGGTTACAAACAGATAAAAACTGTTCGGACTCTGGAAATTTTTTTGTCTGCCTTCATTAAAAGACATTAACACGTTTCTCCTTGGAGTCTTGCAAAGATATCTCGGCTGGAAATTTTACACATTTATTGAAATCCGTCAATGATTTCCCGAAAACACTTCCGCCATGAATGATGTGATGATTTGAGCAATTTCTTTGGGTTTTTGCATGGGAATCAAGTGACCGGCATCAGCAATCAGCTGGTACCTTCCATCCTGGAACAGGGATGTTGCTTTGGGCAAATCAATAAATTCCCTGTTGGAGCTTTTTCCGCCTTCCAGAATCAGGACCGGACAGGTCAATTTGTTCAGCAAGGGCCAGGGATTGGTGCTTTTGCCGCCCATAAAAAGCGCCGCTTCATTTCTCGGCGCACAGGTAAGCTTCAGATCGCCGGAGGCCTGTTTTTCCATCCCGTATTGAAGATAAAAACGGAGCATCTGTTCGTCCCAGCCTTCAAACAGCGATTTTGATTTTAGATAGTCCAGCGCCGCCTTTTCATCCTTCCAGCTGTTTTTTCTTTTGATGGATTGAGCCGCCAGAGGATGATCTTTGAGTTTGATATCCAGCGCGTAAAATTCTTCCGGAAGGAAAATCGGTTCAATCAGGATCATTCCGCGAGGCTCCAGACCGAACAATGCCGAAGCAATCGTGAGCACCGTGGCGCCCATCGAATGCCCGACGGCCAGATTATCGCTGATATTTTGAGAACTGCAAAAGCTGATCAGGTCCCGCGCAATGACATCCCAGGACAGACCGCCGCTTTCCGGATCGCAATCGCGGTAATTACAGATGTAAGGCGCCCACGCTTGCCTACGGGGTGTTAAATCTTCAAGGATCGGATGCCAGAGCCAGGGCAAAAAACCGGTGGCATGAGCAAAAAGAATCTGTGGAGCGTCTCCTTCATAGTAAAGATAAGGCAACTGCGCTCCGCCGATATCATGGGTCTTCAGGTCGGGAATGTCTATGGATCGTGCTTTTTTCATGTCTTCATCCGATGAAAGCATGCGCGCCACCGGGATATAACCGCTTCGGGAACCGCATCCACCGGCATGTCACGCCAGAAAAAAATTTAAAAAACAAAGACCGCCACTGCAATAACCGTGGTGTACTTGCTGTCCTTACAAATCGTGGATTGGGTTACATTCAGCGTTCTGACGATCTTGCCGCTGATTTTAAAAATTTCTTTTTTCTCGTCCCAGCTTTCATCCACGTTAAAATCAATGCCCAGAGTGGAGGCCAGCATCGCCGCCGCGAGATCCTCCGCGTAATCGCCCGCCTGTTTCTCGTTCTGACCGTAAGCGTGATGTTCGCTGATATAGCCGTAGGATGCTTTATCGGCGGGAATGGCGCACCCGACGGATGCCGCCATGAGCCTCTTGGGTTCATTGGTGCAACAGCGGCTCATGACGCAATACGTAATAGCCCCGGGCGTTAATTCTTTCAGCCCCTGGGACTTTGAGATCATTTTACAGCGCGGCGGGAAAATGCTGGAAACCTGCACAAGATTGCATTTTTCTATTCCGGCATCCCGCAGAGCGCGCTCAAAGGAATGCAATTCATCTTTGTGCGTCCCTACGCCTTTGGTAAAAAAAATCTTTTTGGGCACAAAACTATCCATTTTTCATCTCCTTCTTATTCCGGTGAAAGAAACAATATTGAAATTTTAAGCTCTTCGCTTTCCCTGCTGAAAACCTTTTGCGCTTATAGCAGGGATCGGTTGCTTATTCCATAATTTATTTATAAAATACAGAAAATATTTTCCCCGTTTCAACTTGCTCAAACGGCTAAAAAAGATTATAAATCCGGTAAAATAAATTCGAGGCCCTGTCGATGAGAAGAAAATATATCTATCTTGTTTTAACTCTCTTTTTAGTTTCCTGTTATTTGAAATCTCCCGATACGTTTCAGGAAATCAAGGATGTCACGGATTTACCTCAGGATCATGCGTCCCGTCTGACCGCCGTTCCCCAGGACAAGGTGCTTCTGCCCCGGGATGTTCAAACAACCATGAACGAAAATTATGACAAGATATTCTTTGCGGTCTGGCATAATCCCCAACCGGTTCACGCATCGCCGGAACGCGTATCTTTTATTTTTGAAAAATTTGCCATGACCCCCGGCTACGGAGAGAACAAGAAAAAACATTCCGCCAAATGGCTGAAAAAACTTCAGCAAAATGCTGCGCTGGAGCATTTTCCCAATACGTTGCGACCGGCCATCACCATCAGAACGACGAATCTGCGTATGCTGCCTACGCAGGGTCCTCACTTTTACAAACCGGGCGGAGACATCAACGGCTGGCCTTTCGATAATCTGCAAATATCTTCCGTACCGGCCAACACCCCGGTGTTGATCTGCCATCTGAGTCAAGACCAATCGTGGGCACTGATTGAAACAAGTTTCGCTTTCGGATGGGTCCCGGTCGAGGATTTCGCGCGCGTTGATGATGATTTTATAAAAACATGGGAGGGAGGGCGGTATGCCGTCGTCATTCGGGACAAAACCCCTGTGTTTGACGCAAGCGGCACTTTCGGCCTCAGAACTTCTGTCGGGCAAATGTTTCCGCTGGTTAACGCGTCGCCGGATACTCTGGAAATACTGATCGCTGCCGCAAACGAACATAACAATGCAGTCATCAAACACGGCTTTGTTTCCCGTGAGATCACAGAAATCAAGCCCCTGCCGTTTACTTACGCCAACGCGATCAAAATTGCCAATGAACTGATCGACGAACCGTACGGGTGGGGGGGACTTTACGGAAATCGGGACTGTTCGGCCATGACGAGAGATTTTTTCGCTCCGTTCGGCCTTTGGCTGCCCCGGCACTCGGAAGATCAGGTCAAAAAAACAGGAACTTACATCAGCCTGCAGGACCTTGAACCGGAAGCAAAAGAAAAAATAATCCTGGAAAAAGGCATCCCTTATTTGAGTCTGCTCTGGCGCAGGGGGCATGTCATGCTTTACATTGGGGCACATAACGGGCGGGCGTTGATTTTCCATAATGTGTGGGGAGTCAGAACCATAGACGCCGACGGTCACGAAGGCCGTAAGATTATCGGCAAAGCGGCCATCACAACACTGTACCCGGGCAAAGAATTAAGCGATATCGATACCGAAGGCATATTAATAAAACATCTTGCCGCCATGACCATACTGACGCCGTCAAAATAAAAAATGAACGCTGTAAGACGGGACGGCTTCTCAGGCACGACCTGCGAAACGTGTTGTTCATAAAACGAGGCCTCTTCGGACAATGGCATTGTATAAGTATAAAATTGTACTCGAATACGACGGAACCCATTATCACGGCTGGCAAACGCAGAAAAACGCCCGCAGCGTTCAGGAAACGTTGATCCGCGCCGCGCAGCAATTTCTGGACTCACCCGTGCAAGTCCAGGGAGCCGGCCGCACGGATGCCGGTGTTCACGCCCTGGCACAAACCGCTCACCTGGAATCTTCCCGGAAGGTTAATCCCGACTCTCTGCGCATGGGCATCAATGATAACCTGCCGGCGAGCGTCAATATCCTGAAAGTGGAAAGCGCGCCGCCCCTTTTCCACGCCCGTCATCACGCGGTCAGCCGCAGCTATCTTTATCTGATTTCCCGACGACGCACGGCGTTCGGCAAGCGCTATGTCTGGTGGGTCAAGGATAAACTCGACTGCGGCAAAATGAAGCGCACCCTGGATATTTTTCAGGGATTTCACGATTTCGCCTCCTTCGCCGACAAAAGAATGGACAGGGATTCGTCGACCAGGGTCAATCTTGAAGGGCTGTGGCTCAGGGAATTCGACAATCTTATAACCGTACGCATCGTCGGCTCTCATTTCCTGTGGAAAATGGTGCGCCGCATCGTGGGCGTGACAGTCGAGGCCGGCCGCGGAAATCTCGCTCAACGTGACATCGAAAAAATGCTGAAGGCTTATTCGGCAATACCGGCACGCTTCACCGCCCCGCCGTCCGGCCTTTTTCTGGAAAAGGTGCTTTATGAAGGAGATGGATTGCCGCCTATTACTCCTCCGCTTTGCCTGCTATGATCAGCGGCTTTCCATTCTGCTAGATGATGTCAGATCGGCGCCGGCCCGACTCTGGTTTCTTTCCGGTCTTTTATCCTTCGGCAATAAGCAACCGGCCTGACACATATCGGAGCATTCACCGTCACAGGGCTCGATATGAATGGTAATCACGCAATCATCAAACTTTTTTCTGATATTTTGTTTCAATGCTCTGGTAATGTTGTGAGAATCATGCACGGTCATTTGCGGATCCACCTTGATATGAAATTCCACAAAACGAATATGGCCGGCTTTGCGTGTCCGCAACTGGTGAAAGCCGTAAATCGTGTGCTCGCGGATAATGATGTTGCGGATATAATTTTCTTCCTCCGGTGGCAGTTTCACATCGATCAAATCCCGAAGAGAATGCACCGTCAGCTCATACGCAGCATGAATGATTAGAACGGCGACAAAAATTGCGGCAACCGGATCTATCCAATGAATGTTGGGATTGGGAAAAAATCTGTGTCCCAGCCAGATGATTCCCAGCCCCGTCATGACACCGGCGGAGGTATAGACATCCGTACGCAAGTGCCAGGCATCAGCCTGCAGGGCAATGGAATCGGCTTCCTTACCCACCTGGAAAAGTTTTTGCGACACCATAAAGTTCATGATGGAAGACAATAACATGACGCCGACGCCCCAGCCGGCGTTTTCCATGACTTCAGGAGCATTGAGTTTCTTTAACGCTTCAAAGATGATCCAAAACGCAGCAGCGAAGATGAGCAGGGCTTCCACAAAGCCGGAGATGTTTTCTATTTTGCCGTGGCCGAAGGGATGGTGTTCATCGGCGGGAACGCTGGATGTTTTAACGGAAAACATGGCGATCATCGCAGCCAGCAAGTCCACTCCGGAATGAATTGCTTCCGATATGATTGAAACAGAGCCAATGGCGACGCCGACAACAACTTTAAACAAAACAAGAAAGGAATTGGACGCAACCGACAACATGGCCACTCTTTCCTTGCGTTTCTGGATATCCGCCACGTAAGCTCCTTTGATATTTGTTTGAATTCACCCGTCTTTGTTTTTTCTTTAAATTACATTGATTCGCTTTGCAAGCAGGTATTTTTAAAACCACCCCCATCCGCTTCGCTACGGGGATAATTTCCAGTCCCAATAAATTGGGATTGGATAATTCGACCAACAAGCTTCAGCGCGTTTCACTTCTGAAGTTTGGGTCTCATTACGCTCTAAGACTATAGTCAAGGCTCATTATTGATTCGCTTTGCAAGCAGGTATTTTTGTGGTACGAGACATGCCTTGGTGAGACCCAAATTTCAGAAGCGGAGTGGGATTTGGATAAGCAAAATATTCTTTCATATATGAACGCAGCAGCAAAAGACTGGCGCGACTGGCGCTGGCAATTCAAAAACCGCATCACCACAATAGACCGCCTCGAAAATTTACTGGGCAAAACCGGTATCAACAAGAGTGAGTTCAAGGCGGTTCATGCCGTATATCCGATGGCCATTACTCCTTACTATTTATCGCTGATCCGCAGTCACCATGATCCGATTTTCGCTCAATGCGTACCCGATGGGCGGGAAATATCAGGCTTCAAGGAAGCGGAAGAAGATCCTCTCCGGGAGGATTCCCATATGCCGGTGCCCAAACTCGTGCATCGCTATACCGACCGTTGTCTGGCTATCGTGACCGAAACGTGCGCCACGTATTGCCGCCATTGCAACCGTAAACGCTTCTGGTCGCGATCCCGTCATATAAGCTTGAAAGCCCGCTTTCATGCAATGATTCGCTACATCACCGCAACGCCGCAAATCCGGGAAGTGATTATCTCCGGCGGCGACCCGCTAATGTTTGATGATAACATTTTAGAAAAAATGCTGTCGTCGTTAAGGGCTGTTCCACATGTTGAAGTTTTACGCATCGGCAGCCGCGCACCCGCGGTGTTGCCCATGCGCATCACGAAAGACCTTTGCCGGATGCTCAAACGCCATCGGCCTCTGTGGTTCAATACCCAATTTAATCACCCGGCGGAGCTTACTCCGGAATCCGCGCGCGCCTGTCAAATGCTTCAGGAATCGGGAATTCCCGTTTCCAATCAATCCGTTCTACTGAAGGGCATCAATGATGATCCGGTGGTGATGAAAGATTTGCTATCCGGCCTGCAAAGAATATCCGTCCGGCCGTACTATCTTTTTCACTGCGATCCGGCTCAGGGCTGCCTGCACTTTCGCACCGCTTATCAACCCAGTATTGCCATGATGGAAAAGATATGGAGGCAATGCTCCGGGCTATGCCTGCCGCAATATGTCCTGGATGTCCCCGGAAGCACGGGCAAGATACCTCTGAACGTGATGTCCAAAACGATGAAAAATGATTTAAAAAAACACAAACATTTTTTTGACAAGTTCCAATAAATAGATTAGAGAAGCGCAGAACAAAACAGGCGATTTTGTTATATTAAGCAAGGAGATAAATTTTATGTACACTGCCAGTGATTTAAGAAAGGGGTTACGGCTGAAAATAGACGGCGAACCGTATGTGATAACTGAATTTAATTTTGTCAAACCGGGCAAGGGACAGGCGCTTTACCGCACTAAACTTAAAAATATGATTAATGGAAATCAGTATGAACGGTCCTTCCGTTCCGTTGACACGTTCGAACCGGCCGATTTACGGGAAAAAACAATGCAGTACCTCTACAAAGAAGGCGACAAATACTGCTTCATGGATAACGAAAACTATGAGCAGGTTTACCTCACGGAAGACCAGGTTGACGATGCCGTGAATTTCATGACCGACAATATCGAAGTGGAAATTCTGCTTTTTGAAGACAAACCTATCGGCATCAGCCTGCCTAACTTTGTCGAGTTGATCGTGACGGAAGCCGAACCCTGGGCCAAGGGCGATACCGCTGCCGGCAACACAAAACCGGTCAAGGTACAGACCGGATACACGATTCAGGTGCCGACCTTTGTTACCGAAGGAGAAAAGATCCGGATAGATACGCGTACGGGTGAGTACCTGACCCGGGTCAAAGGTTAAATGATTGTGTAAAATGCTCATAGGCAAAGGACGTCCGGCGCATGCCGGATCCCTCGCCCCGGCAACATATCCGACCATACACCGCCCTCTCTTCTTCCTTGGCGCGTCATTGCCCCTAAGACATTTTGAAAAAACAGTCCTTTTCTCCGCAAAGTCTTTTACAGGTTGATTGATTTGAAAGCATTCCATTCCGATCATAACTTTACTCTGGCTCGCAAATCGCAGGCCTTGCGGTTGCGTGCCGAATTCATTCAACGTCTTCGTCTCTTTTTTATTCAAAACGATTTTCTGGAGGTGGAAACGCCTTTACGAATCCCCGCGCCGGCTCCCGAAGAACACATTGAAGCCCTGCGCACGGAAGACTGGTTTTTACAGACCTCGCCGGAACTTTGTATGAAGCGCATGCTGGCGGCCGGTTATCCGCGAATTTTTCAAATCTCCAAATGTTTCCGCGCCGGTGAAAGGGGCGATTTGCATCTGCCGGAGTTTACCATGCTGGAATGGTACGTCTCCGGATTTGATTATCACCAATTGATGAATCAATGCGAGACAATGATCCGGTCTGTCGCCGGAGATTCAGGCATGACTGAAATGGTTTGCCAAAACAAAAAAATAAATCTGTCTCTCCCCTGGGAAAAAATCACCGTTGCGGAAGCTTTTTCACAATATGCACCGGTGACGCTGGAAGACGCTCTGGCTCAGGAAAGATTCGACGAATGTCTGGTCGAATGTGTTGAACCGCATCTGGGAACCGGCCGGCCAACGTTTCTATATGACTATCCGGCAAAGCTTGCGGCGCTTGCCCGACTGAAAAATAACGACCCTGACGTTAGCGAGCGATTTGAGCTCTACATCGGGGGCGTGGAAATCGCCAACGGCTTTTCGGAACTCACCGATCGGGAAGAACAGAGAAAACGTTTCGAATCGGCTTTAGAAAAGCGCGCCGCGAAAAGCTGGGCGCGTTACGACATGCCGGATTTCTTTCTGCAATCGCTTGCAACGCTGCCCGACTGCGCGGGTATCGCACTGGGCATCGACCGGTTGGTCATGTTAATGGCCGGCGCGAAAAGACTTGATGATGTGATTGCCTTTTCTCCGGAAAATCTTTAATCCCCATGGAATCATAAAAACAAAAAAACCCGCCCCCAATCTCAGGGGCGGGTTTTTCAGTTTATCTTACTTTCAGTGATTAATGTGTGATTACATTAAGGGTGTAGATCGTGCCTTCCGTTAAATCCATCGTTTCCGTACCGACCATGAACGTGCCATCGAAGGCCAGCTGTCCATGGAAAACAATGGCGTCGGTTTCAGGATTCGTAACGGTTGCCTGACCATTCGGAGCAATATTAAGTTTCTTGACACTGACAAGCGCCAACCGTTGCACCGGCGTATACGCCAGAGACAAATTCCAGTTGTAAGAAAGCATGACATCCAGAGCAAACGTGAGTTCCAAGATATCCGGCAGGAATGATGTTTCGAACCGGCTTACATTAATGTCATGATGCGCCCATAAAATGTCATCGCCGACACCCAGCAGATGGTTATAGGAAGATCCGGTCATATTGGCGACGGCCTGGCCGTCGGTTACCTGGACCACCATCAACTGGTAGTCGCCGTTAATATCCGTATAGGTGCCGACCACGGTTTTCTTGTCCACGGAGAGGAATCCTTCAAAATCGCTTGCTCTTGCCCCCAAGGCATCCACCAGGGTCACAGTACCGTCAACCGCTACGGCTAACGTTACGCCATTGATGGTTGCAGAAGGAGCGCCGGTGGGCCCTATTTCTTCATCCATGGTGACACCCAGCGCGCTGTCGGTTGCGCCCGCGCCATACCACCATTCATTGGTTTGACCTACCACCAAGCCGTGCACAACGAAATTGTGGCTGGCCAGATTGGCATTGCTGTAATTGGTGGTGCCTTCCTTCTGGGCAATAACGATTTGATTGTTGGTTCCCGCTGTTGCCGTACCGGCGGCAAAATCTTTATCGGAGTTCATGGTCATATGACCGCCGTCACCCGGAGCGTAGGCGCCGCTTTGAATGATGGCGCCCGTATCCTCATTAACAGTAAATGTCAGATCAAAGTCTGCCGGACAAGTGGTATCGCCTGCGGAAGCGCTGGTTTCATAAGACAAGCACTGTGCAACGCCGGTGGCGCCGATCGTCACGCGGGCACGCGTCCACATATTTTCCGTACCGGTCCGGAGCAAATTCATGCGCCATGTTCCGGCCAGATCGGCCTGACCATATACGGAGGATTCCACGGCTGTAAAATTGACACCCGTGATATCCGTTAGACCTACGTCAAATGTTCTTCGTGCGGGAGTAAAGGTATACCCTTTCTTGGCAGGTGTCAGAACAACATTATACTGCTCAACCAGGGCTGCCGGCAGGGTCAGGGTGTAACTTCCGTCTGCACCGGTCATGATATAGCTGAACAAATCGCTGCTGATCGAACCTTCCCAGATTTTGACGTTCAATATTGTCAATGAGTACATGGCTGAAATATTGACGCCCTGTACCCCGGCCCCGGTCCCATCCGTTACGGTACCGGAAACTGTGATAAATAAATCCTGCTGATTTTGATTATTATCATCATCGTCGTCGTCGCCGTCGCTACAGCCGGCAACAATCAAAAACATAAACATAAGAACATATAGCAAAAATTGAGTGATAATCCTTTTTCTTTTCATAGGTCCCCCTTATTATTATTACATTTTTATCCAATAGTTTAAAGTTATCGGTACATCTACTATCATTTCTAAAAAAAAACAAGAAGTTTTTTAAATTAAAAGATTTATTGACAAGGTAATTTTTTTCCTTTAGCTTACGCTACAAATTCACGACCCATGGGAGATTGAAAAGTGAAAGACCTTGGTGCCTTAGACTTGAGCGGCAATTTTAACGGCAGTCTGCTGAGTATGATTCTCGACGCCGGATTGATGGTAAAATTCGTCTTACTGGTGCTCTTTATTTTTTCGGTTGTTTCCTGGGCGATTATTTTCATCAAATACCGTTATTATCGTAAAATTCAAAAGGAAAATGACGCCTTTAACGAAGACTATCTGCGCAGTTCCAAATTGTCCGATGTTTTGCCGGCGGCCAAAAAATATTCTTATTCCACGACCGCGGAAGTTTTCCGCGTCGGCTACAAGGAACTGACGCAAACCAACAAACCCGCCGGCGAGTCAGCGCAGGGACGCGACGACATCAGCCTTTCGTCTCTGGATAATCTGGAACGTTCGATGAACAAAGCCAGCGCCACGGAAATGACCAAGCTGGAAAGTTCGCTCGGTTTTCTCGCGACCACGGGATCGGCCAGCCCTTTTATCGGCCTGTTCGGCACGGTCTGGGGCATTATGGACACCTTTAAGGGAATCGGCGCGCGCGGTTCGGCAACACTGGCCGTTGTCGCTCCCGGAATTTCCGAAGCGCTGATCGCCACCGCCGCCGGACTGGCCGCGGCAATACCGGCGGTTATTTTCTACAACTATTTCTTAAATCAATCAAAAAACATGGTCCAGGAGATGGAGAACTTCTCCGCGGAATTTTTAAACATTGTCGAACGGTATCTGGTCCGTAAATAAAAACCGGAGATTCGTAAATCATGCGCGGGTCACGCCGAAAAAACAATTCCAATAAACCGCTGGCGGAAATCAACGTTACGCCGTTGGTCGATGTCATGCTGGTGCTGTTGATTATTTTTATGGTCACGGCCCCCATGCTGTCCATGGGCATTGACGTGAATCTGCCGCGTGTCAAAGCAAAAAGCGTCGATGTGGCCGAGGAGAAACTGGTCCTGACCGTCAGCGAAACCAGAGAAATTTTTCTGAATAAAACAAAAATGCCTCTGGGCGAATTGAAATCCAAGCTGGAAGCCATTTTTTCCAACAGGATAGACAGAGAAATTTTTCTGCGCGCCGATAAAAACGTGCCTTACGGATTTGTCGTGGAAGTCATGTCGGAAGTGCGCAAAGCAGGTGTTGATAAACTGGGCATGATCACGGAACCCCCTGAGGAAACGCAATGACATCCCGGACGCTTGGCAAAGGCTACCGCGGCAGTGCAGGCAACTTCAACAACATGATTTTTCTCTCCCTGGCCATCCACCTGATTGTCATTGCCGCCATTCTGGTCTCCATCCCGACAACGTCACGACATCTGACATTCGGAACGGCTTATTCCGTACAGCTTGTTGGTTCCGAAGCCGTTCTGCCGTCGCAGGATGCCTCCTCGCTCAATGACATCCTGGCGTCCAAAAAAACGTCTGACTCCATCATTATCAAACGCAAAATCAACAGCATTTACTCTTCACCGATTAAAATGCAAAAGACGGACAAGGCGACTATTGAAAAAGCCATCGGCTCCATCCGCCAAAAAGAAAAGGCCGCGCCGAAAACCCGGGAGAATACATCCGCCGCCACCGGCAGCACGTCCATGTCGGACGCCGAAGTGAACGCGCAAGCCAACGAATATATCGAAGCCGTGTGGTCCAGAGTGAAGCAGAACTGGTCTATCCCGCAATCATTACTGCCGGAAAAAAATATCACCACAATTGTCGACGTTAGAATCGCGCGCAACGGCGCGTTATTGTATGCCGGATTTGAAAAACGTTCGGGCAACCGTTATTTTGATGACTCCGCGCTCCGGGCGGTGAAGAAATCGAGTCCGTTTCCTGCGTTGCCCCATTGGGTCCGGGATAATCATATTGAAATCGGCATCCGTTTTCATTCCTCGGAATTGCGTTGACCGTTTTGCGCTTTCAGTATGATTGTAAACTCACCACAAGAGGTTGTTGAAACCTATGAAAAAATTTGTTCTGATTTTATTTTTGACATTATGCTTCTGCACCTGGCCGGGTTTAAGCAGTCGCACCGGCGCAAAAATTTACGTCGATATCGACTCGCCCGCTTTCAAAATGATTCCCATTGCCATTAGCGATTTTTACAATGCATCTCCGGCTTCATCGGCGGCCACCGTTTCCGACGGCGTTAAAAACGATCTCGCCCTGACCGGCCTGTTCAATGTGTTGAACAGGAAAAGTTTTCTGGACAACAGTATTTCCGCTGCATCGGCGGACGCCAGGACAATACGCTTCTCCGACTGGACCGCGATCGGCGCCGATTACCTGTTGAAAGGCAACGTCACGCAAAACGGTCAAGAGATGATTGCGGACAGCTATCTTTTCGATGTCGCGCGGGGTGAAATTATTTTCAATAAAAGATACCGGGCGCCGGCCGACAAAACAAAAGCTGTATCCCGGGCCATCGCTTCCGACATCATGCTGGCATTAATTAATGATGCGGGAGACTTCAACACCAAAATAGCCTTTGTATCCAAGAAAGGCCTCCGCTCCGACATTTATTCCGTTAACTATGACGGTTCCGAAATCAGAAAGGTTACACATCATTCATCCCTATTCATCGCCCCTCGCTGGTCGCCCGACGGCAACTGGCTGGCGTTTACCTCTTTTAAAAGAGGACGTCCGGAAATCTACCTGCTCAATCTGAAAAGCGGCATGGAAAAAAAAGTGGCTGCCTTTGACGGACTGAATTTATGCGGATCATTTTCTCCCGACGGGAGAAAATTACTGCTGACTCTGAGCAAGGACGGCAATGAGGAAGTCTATGCTCTGAACATCGCGTCTCTGCAATTGCAGCGTCTCACCACCAACTATGCCATCGATGTTTCACCGTCCTGGTCGCCCGACGGAAGGAAAATCGTTTTTGTTTCCAATCGGTCGGGATCACCGCAGATTTACACCATGGACGCCAACGGCGGCAATGTTAAAAGGATAACGTACAAAGGCAGTTATAATTCCTCGCCATCGTGGTCCATGCGCGGCGACCGTATCGTTTACGAAGGGCTGACCGGCAACCGGTATCAAATTTTTTCCATTGATGAAGAAGGCAACAATCCGGTGCAACTGACGTTCGACAACGCCAATAATGAATCGCCGTCCTGGTCGCCGTCAGGCCGTCAAATTGCCTATGTCTCCCGAAAAAATTCACAAAGCCAAATTATGATCATCAACGCCAACGGGTCCAGTCCCCGGCTGCTGTATGAACAAAACAACCCTTTAACCATGCCGTCCTGGTCGGGGCGATTGAAATAAGAGCACTGAAAACGCCGGAAGGGGGTTGTTATTTTCTATCCTTTGCTGTATAAGACACGCATATAAGTGAATTCAAAAAAGAAAAACGAAAATAAACGGTCTTTTCGTTATATTCTTAAGCATTGGATTGACGTATTATTATAAACTTAAATTTTATTACCTCAATTAAAGGAGCGGAAGCCATGAAAATGAATATATCTTTAAGATGGATATTGGTCGTCCTGATATCCGGCCTCCTGATGATGGCCGGTTGCGCAGGAAAGAAGTCAGTCGTCACCAGCGACGCGACGCAGGAAACAACGTCAGCGCCGACCACCCAGCAACAGGACGTTGCAACCTCCGACACAACGCCGGTCATCCGGGATACCGCGGAAGAAAAATCTGTGGATCTGGAAAAAATGGCCCGCATACCGTCGCCCGTCAGCGATATCCATTTCGATTTTGACAGTTCCAGCATCCGGCCCGACGCGCGCGATATTCTCAAGGAAAATGCCGACTATTTCATGAACAACAGAATATCCTCGATCATTATCGAGGGACATTGCGATGAAAAAGGAACGTATGAATACAATATGGCTCTGGGAGAAAGGCGCGCTCAGGAAACCAAAAAATATCTGGCGAATCTGGGCGTCAAGGAATCCCTGATGAAGACCGTCAGTTTCGGCGAAGAAAACCCCCTGGATCCCGCTTCCACGGAAGAAGCGTGGGCCAAGAACAGACGGGCGCATTTTGTTGTCAATCCATAATCATTCAGCGAGGTGCAAAACTTGAAAAAATATACCTGTATCCTTTTGTTTTTTGTTGCGCTTTATGTCTCCGGATGCGCGTCTACCGGAGATTTAAAAGCGCTCCGATCCGAACTTAATCAGAGAACAGATGAAAAAATATCCTCGCTGGAAGCCGAACTGAACGACTTAAAGCAGAATGCCACGGCTCTGGAATCCATGCGGAAAGGACAGGCCAACACCATGGCCGATATTTCCGAATTAAGGGAAAATCTTCAGCAATTGCGCGGTCAGGTGGAAACGTTGAAAAAAGACTCTTCGCTCGGTTCCAAAAAAGACGAGCAATTGCTTAACAACATGCTGTTGAGAATAAATTTTATCGAAAATTTTTTAGAAATCGGCAATAAGAACACATCGGATGCTTCAGATAAAGCAGGCAAAGTCAATGGCGGCTCAGTGGCCAAAGATCCCGGGAAAAAGCAGGATAAAGATAAAGCCTACTCGGCCGCCTATCAGATTTTTCAGGAAGGAAATTACGCCAAAGCTCGGACGGAATTCCAAAATTTTCTGGCCGCGTATCCCAACAGCGAGTATTCGGATAACGCCCAGTTCTGGATCGGCGAATGTTATTTTTTTGAAAAAAAATACGAGTCGGCCATTCTGGAATACGAAAAAGTCACGAAAAATTATCCCAACGGCAACAAAGTGCCTTATGCCCTTCTGAAACAGGGACTGTCCTTTCTGAAGCTCGGGGACAAAACCAGCGCGAAGCTCCTGCTGCAGGAAGTCATTAAAGATTACCCGAACACCAGCCAGGCCCGCATCGCCCGGTCCAACCTGCAGGACATTAAGTAGCATTCCCGCGCATAATCCACGGATTCATTCCAGAAAGATTTCTTCGATATCGTCAGGCAGCGCCAGGTCAAAAACAGATAAGTCCGTTGCCTTTTCAATTTGAATATCGGCATATTCGATTGCCAGCGTTGTCGTTCCGGGAAACGAGCTGATCACGATCTTTTTCGGGAAAACGCTTTGATCATTGTCATAAAAATATTGTACCTTGTAAAGTTCCGTCCCGAGTTCATCTTTTCGAATCATTTTGTATAAATGGTTGTTTTTTCCCCGCACCCAGATCATCCGTGAATACCCGGACGGATCTTTGATGTCCCGGCGGGAAAGATCGCCTTCCTGCGATATCGTTTCCCGGCCGGCCGGAAACGATCCGGTCAACACCATGATTATCTCGCCAATGTCCATGGGCCACGGTAAAAATCTTTTCAAATTGGCATGCGTCGGACGTCCTCCGTAAGCTTCCTTCCGCGACGGGATATACACTGTCATTTTTCCCGGTTTTGCCGTCAGGAAAAAATCGGGCGTGCCGATTAACGGCAGCAACTCCAGACGCAAATAAGCCGGGCGTTTCAAAATCAGGGCAGCCTTCACCTGATAATAATCGTCAGGCGTTGTCCAGTCAATCTTCGCCAGAGATTTGAAGATATCATCTTCCGCGAGCGCACCGAAACCGGATGGCAAACGTGTGCCGGACGAAAAATTATCCGCAACAACGGCTTGCCTCGTAACGCTGCAGGCAAGCAGCGGCAATACACAGAACAACATAGACACTAAACAGCGGATCTTTTTCTTCGTCATGGGCTAATCAACTTCCGGTGGGATCGTGACGCTTTTTCTAGGGTCTGTTTGTCATTAAAGCTTCACGTTTCTTTTGCAGTGATTTATTTTTCGGATCAATCTTCAGTCCCCGGTCATACATATCGCCGGCTTCTTTTATCTTCTTTTGTTGCAGGTACAAGTCTCCCAGATGTTCGATGATTTCAACTTCTTCGGGTAAGAGTTTCCAGGCTTCTTTCAGATATTTTTCCGCTTTAACCCAATCACTCTTTTTGAAATAAACCCAGCCGAGACTGTCCAGCAGATAACCGCTATTCGGCTTGATTTTAATGGCCCGGAGAATCAAATCTTCCGCTTCCTGAAGATGAATGCCGCGTTCGGCATAGCTGAACCCTATGAAATTAAGCGCTTCAGCGTTTTCCGGATCGATTTCCAGAATCTTGCTCATCACGGCAATGCTTTCCTCAAAACGATTGGTTTTGTCATAAAGCACGCCCAGAGCATAATGTAAATCCGTGCTGCGGGGAATGATTTTCAGTCCATCGTTTAAAACATTTTCTGAAGCCGCGCTGTCGCCGGTCTCGTCATAAAGCGCAGACAGGAAAAGGTAAAACGGCAACTGATCGTTCTTCTTCTTAATCGCCTTTTTGATCACCTCGATTGCTTCATTAATTTTTCTTTCATTTTGCAACAGCATCGCCGCGCGCAACCGGGCGCTCACATACAATTCTGATGATGTCGCGATGCTTTTATATTCATCAATAGCCTGACCATTGTCTTTTTGCTGCTCACATGTCGTCGCCAACAAATAACGCACCTTGTCATCCGCAATGTTCTTCTTCAGAACGGTTGAAAATTCCGCAGCGGCCAAATCAAATTTTTTCATGTCAAAATACAGCAAACCAAGCGCCACGCGTATTTCCCGATTATCCGGATCGATTTTCAACACTTCCTGGAACTCTTTCTGCGCTTCCTCATATTTTTTCTTCTTAATTAAAAGTTCGCCCGTTCTCACCCGCAAATTCAGCCGCGTGGGATCAATCGCCAGGTAATTCCGGTAAATTTCAATTGCTTTATCCAGTTTTTCCTGTTTTTCGTATAAAGCAGCCAGATCGAACAGGGCCATTTCAAAATAAGGATTCAAAGACATGACTTTTTTGAACATCTTTTCCGCCTCGTCGAATCTCTTCATCTTATCCAGAACTTTCCCGTAATAATAAATCCCCATAATATTGTCGGGATCGATTTTTAGCATCTTTTTGAATGTTTCTTCTGCTCGATCATATCTTTTTTCTTCCGCATAAATGATCCCCAGATAGAGATGAGCGATGAGATTCTTCGGATCCAGCTCTATGACTTTTTTATGTTCCCGGATCGCTTTCGAATACTCGGGAATATTCAGATACAACCCTCCCATGATGAGATGCAGATCCACATTATCGGGATGTTTGGACAAAGCTTCTTCCCCTTGCGCAATCGCGCTTTTCCAATCTCCCTGTTCCGCATACAGAGACATCAGTTCCGCCGCCAGAAAAGATGATTCGGGATCTGCGGCCAGCGCCTGTTTCAACTCCCCGGCCGCCTGTTCCAGATTGCCTTCATTGCGCAAAAGAACACTCAACAGATAATGATAGGAGGCCTGCTGCGAAAATTTATCCGTTAACGACGCCGAATCCTGAACGTGCTGCAAACCACTGCAGCCGAAAAAATTTACCGAAACCGACATCAGCAGAACGATTAAAAACATGCTTTTTTTCATATTCATTTTCATTGCGCGATCCGTTTTTTGACCAATGACTTTTTCTCTTACCGCATTATGATTTTGCCGGAGAATTTTTTACTCGTCTGACTATATGAGAGACTGGAACAATTAATACGCCTTTTTCACGCATTACGTTGGCCGCGTCTTTGAGCGCACGGACGGTTTCTGGATAGGGATGCCCGATGATGATGGCGGGTGAATGATCATTTTGGTTGGCTATATCAAGCAGGTGTCGATAGATTTCATTGTAATGACGATTGTTATCGATGAAAAATTTCCGTTCGGCGATGTGAAAACCCGTTCGACCGGCAATCGCCAAAGCCATGGAATCCGGCGACGTGCGTGAATCGACGAAAAAAAGTTTCTGCCGCCGGAGTTCTTTAAAAATCAAAGAAAGCTTCTGCTCGTCAATCATAAATTTCGACCCCATATGGTTGTTCACTCCGACAACGTAAGGCACCGCGGAGATGTTTTTTCGCAACTGTAAAAGAACTTCGTCGTCACTCATGTCCGTAAATAAAGCTCCCTCTCCGGGTTTCTCCTGCGGATACGCAACCGGTTCCATCGGCAGATGCAAAAGGATTTCTCTCTTCGCTTTGTGCAGCAGTTCCGCCGATTCACGGGAATGCGCTTGAAAAGGCAACACCGCAAAGGTCAGATTGGCGTCAACTTTCAGCAGAGCTTTAGCCGCATTCAAATCATAACCGATGTCGTCAATAATAATGGCCACTTCCCGCGCAGTAACCGGTCTGGCCTTCGGCGCCCTGGACTTATCGGCTTTTGGCACAACGGTTTTTTTCGTTACTTTCTTCGCCTGTTCTTTTTCAGGAAGCTCTTCCTGAAACTGCGCCACATAAATAATGCCCGCTATCGACAAGATGATTAAAACGATCAATGTAGCCGTAAAAAGTTTTTTAAATACCGTCATGGCTGAATGGTTTTTATTCTCCGCCTTTAATTTAATTTAATTTTTTTCATGATATTCCAGCTCTTGAGAATATCCATGGCTGTTTTCAACTGATTATCGTCTTCCAGAGGCAGAGCATCTTTCACATCCTTGCCTTTCGTTTCGTCAATTTTTGTCCCGTCCTCTTTGGTCGGTTTGATATGTCCCTTCAGGTCCTTCTCCCGGAGTCTCTCTTCTTTATCGATGCCGATTTCCGTGTCTTCCGACGTTTTGACAAAAGGAACAATGATGTCCGGCGTAATGCCTTCCGCTTGGATGGAACGGCCATTGGGCGTATAATAACGCGCCGTGGTCAGTTTGAGGGCGGATCCGTCTTCCAGAGGAATAACGGTCTGAACGGACGCCTTGCCAAAAGTCTGCGCGCCGACAATCAAGGCCCGTCCGTTATCCTGCAATGCGCCCGCAACGATTTCCGCGGCGCTGGCCGTCCCTTCGTTGACCAGCACAACGATCGGGCAACTGATTTCGAGGTTATCGTTTTTAGCCATGGACTTGGTTTCCATGGCTTTCGCCCGGCCCCGGGTGGAAACAATGACGCCCGATTTCAAGAATATATCGGACACCTCAATGGCTTGCGTCAGCAATCCGCCTGGATCGTTTCTCAAATCAACAATCAACCCTTTCATCGGATTGTTTTTTTCATCCATTTCTCTGAGCGCTTTGCGTAATTCATCGGCCGTGCGTTCCTGAAACGCTGCGATACGAATATATCCGATATGGTCTTCTGCTTTTTTATACTTGACGCTTTTCACCTGAATCATGGCGCGCGTTAAGATAATATCTTTAGGTGTCGTCATCTTCTCTCGTTGTATGGTGACAGTGACCTTGGTGTCTTTGGGACCGCGGAGCTGTCTGACCGCTTCCATAATCGTGATGTCCTTGGTCGATTTACCATCGATTTTGAGAATCTGATCGCCGGATTTCAGTCCGGCATGAAAGGCCGGGGTGTCTTCAATGGGGGAAACAACTGTTAATACATCTTTGATGATCATGATTTCGATGCCGACCCCGCCGAACTGTCCCTGGGTTTCCACTTCCAGTTCCTTATACAGATCCGGTGTCATGAACGAGCTGTGCGGATCCAGCGACCGGATCATTCCGTTTATCGCGCCCTGCATTAACTTGTTCGTATCCACCTCGTCGACATAGTTTTTTCTGACCATATCTAAAACTTCACCGAATGTTTTAATATCCTTATAAAGATTTTTATCCTTGGCGGTGACATTTTTATCGTTATTTAATCCTAAAAGAATAAACGACCCCAAGCAAATAATGGCCAGTAAAAAAAACTTTATGGATGTTTTTTTCATTACATTCCTCGCAAGATTGAATATATGTCTAGTGTACTTATATCATTTTCTTCAATATTTATCATGTTTTTGTTGGAAATGATTCGAAAAGGATGCCGGTGTTCCGGCAGCGAAAAGTTTTGATTCTACTCAATCATCCAGCGGGTTCCCTGAGCGGAATCTTTCAGAACGATATTCAGTCCGGCCAGGTGTTGTCTGATGGCATCCGCTCTGGCCCAATCCTTTTTCGCCCGGGCAGACTGCCGTTGCTTGATTAATTCCTCAATCTCATCAACCTTCAACCCCCTCTTGCGCAATTCGGTGTCCCTGTAAAACGCGAAAAACTGATCGGCATCGCTGTTGATTACGCCCAAAACCGCTCCAAAATGATCAAAAACCGTCCTGGCCGCAGCGAAGATTTTATCTTGATCGGAAGCGGGTATGTTTTTTTCTTCGGCGATAACGTTGTTGGTCAGCCTGACCATTTCAAAAACATGGCCTAACGCCTGGGCGGTATTAAAATCGTCATCCATCGCCTCATCGAATTTATCAGACAGCTCCCGGAACCTGGTGAGGTAATAATCCTGACGCTCTGAACGTTTGCCGGTAACCGGCCGCGTCTCGGCGGCCAGCTTGCCCTGCTGCTCTTTCATCAGTTGCAACGTTCTGTAGCATCTGAGCAGACCGGCTCTTGCTTCGGCCAGCGACTCGTCGGAATAGTCCACCGGACTGCGGTAATGGCTTTGCAGCATGAACAAACGCAACACTTCCGGATGATAGTGCTGCAAAATTTCACGAATGGGGAATATGTTGCCCAGAGATTTGGACATCTTTTCCGAATTGATTTTTACAAAGCCATTATGCATCCAGTAGTTGGCCAGAGGCTTTCCCGTTGACGCCATGGACTGCGCGATTTCGTTTTCATGATGAGGAAAAATCAAATCTTCTCCGCCGCCGTGAATATCGAAGGTTTCCCCCAGGTAACGCCCGCTCATGGCGGAGCACTCGATATGCCAGCCCGGACGGCCTTTTCCCCAGGGACTTTCCCAGAACGGCTCTCCTTCTTTGCTGTTCTTCCAGAGCGCAAAATCCAGAGGATTTCGTTTCTTGTCATTGACGTCAACGCGCGCGCCGGCCATCATTTCTTCCAGATTGCGTCCAGATAAGCCGCCGTATTGCTTATAGGAGCCGATCGAAAAATAGACATCGCCATCCACGCAATAAGCATATCCTTTTTCTTCAAGGTTTTTAATCAGCGCAATCATTTCGGCCATATGTTCGGTCGCCTTCGGGGTCATCGTGGGTGTCTGAACCCCCAACGCCGTCATATCCTCATCGTGCGCCTTGATGTAGCGCTCGGAAATTTCTCTGAAATCGATTCCTTCTTTGTTGGCACGGTCGATAATCTTGTCATCGATATCCGTAAAATTTTTAACATACGTCACGGTATAACCGCGGGCACGCAGATGCCTGACCACAACATCGAACACAACCGCCGCCCGTGCGTGTCCGATGTGGCATACATCGTAAGCGGTGATCCCGCAGACATAAATGCCGACCTTGCCGTCCTGCAAAGGCTGAAAGATTTCTTTTTTTCTTGTCGCTGTATTGAATATTTTCTGAGGCATATTATCGCTACTTGTTATCAGGGATAGAGCGGTGCTGCGCGCAAACCGGCATCTTCTTTGAAACCACACATGATGTTCATATTCTGCACGGCCTGGCCGGCAGCTCCTTTTATCAAATTATCGATGGCCGCCATGATAATCACTCGCTTGGTCCGCGGATCAACCGCTAAACCGATATCACAGTAATTCGATCCGCAGACGGAAGAAATATTCGGATACACTCCCGGGGGACACATCCGGACAAAGGCTTCATGTTCATAAAATTTGCAGTACATTTCATATAGTCCCGCCAGGGAAATGTCTTTTTTCAGTTTTGCGTAAATCGTGCTCAGAATGCCCCGCTTCACCGGCAGTAAATGCGGCGTAAAGGAAATGGGAAATTTTTTACCGGCCAGAGCGTTCAATTCCTGCTCGATTTCCGGCAGATGCCGGTGCTTGCCAACCTTGTACGCTTTAAATCCTCCATCAACTTCACAAAAAAGCGAACCGGTCAGCGGTTCCCTGCCTGCGCCGCTGACGCCGGATGCCGAATCCGCAACGATGGTCGATACATCCAGCAGTTTCTTTTTCAGCGCCGGAGCCAGAGCCAGAATGATACTGGTCGGATAGCAGCCGGGATTGGCAACAAATTTTGTCTTCTGGATTTTAGCCCGATAGAGTTCCGGAATGCCGTAAACAGCATCCTTGATGAATTTGGCGCTCGAATGTTTTCCGTACCAGGTTTCATAGGTCGTGATGTCCCGCAGCCGGTAATCGGCGCTTAAATCAACAAGCGTCTGGCCCGTTTTGATAAACTCCGGAGCAATGCCCATTGAAATACTATGGGGCAGTGCAAGAAAAACCGCATCGCAGATTTTGGATATCTCCGCCGGAGTCGCGTTTTGATATTTTAATGACGTCCGGCCGCGCAGCGCCGGAAAAACGTCCGCCACGCTTTGCCCGGCAAAGCGCCGGGATGTAACCGCGACTAATTTCGCTTCGGGATGACCCGACAAAATTCTGGTCAGTTCCTGCCCTGTATATCCGCTGGCGCCGAAGATGGCTGTTTTCATCATAACAAAGCTCCCAAAAAAAAGGGAGGCTGGAAGCCCCCCTCTTGGATTTTATCGTTTGGAGAATTGGAATCTTTTCCTTGCCCCGGGCTGTCCGTATTTCTTTCGTTCTTTAACCCGGGCATCTCTGGTCAAAAAACCAGCCCTTTTCAGTACGGATCGCAACTCGGCATCATACTCCAGCAGGGCTTTGGAAATTCCGTGTTTCACGGCTCCGGCCTGCCCGGCCATACCGCCGCCGCACACATTGATATATAAATCAAACTGATCTTTTTTGCCCGTTATCTCCAGGGGCTGCTTGATGATCATCTTTAAACTGGGCCGTGTGAAATAATCATCAAAACTTCTTTTGTTCACTACAAAATTACCATTGCCCGTTTTCATATAAACACGAGCAATCGCGCTCTTTCTTTTGCCTGTTGCGTAATACCTTTGTTCCGCCATGATTTCTCCAATAGTGATCTAATATCTTGTTTTACAAATTAAATAGACAACGTTTCCGGACACTGGGCTTCATGAATATGGGCATTGCCGGAATAAACTTTTAATTTTTTCAGCATTTTGCGACCTAAATTCGTTTTGGGCAACATTCCCTGCACCGCAATACGGATTATATCCTCCGGTTTTTCCGCCAGCATTTTCCCGGCGGCCGTTGCTCTCATTCCGCCCGGATAACCGGAATAGGAATAATAAATTTTATCGGTCAGCTTCTTGCCGCTCAGAACAATCTTTTCGGCATTGACGACAATAATGAAATCGCCCGTATCCACATGCGGCGTATAAGTAGCCTTGTGCTTTCCTCGTAAGCGGTGCGCTATTTCACTGGCGAATCTTCCCAGAACCTTACCGGAAGCATCCGCTATGTACCATTTTTTATCGGCCGTTTGCGCCTTAGCCATATATGTCTTCATAATAAAACCACCATCTTAGTGAAAAATTTAAAGGCGAACCTTATGCAATCTTGATTTGATTGTCAAGAAAAATGTTTCATTCATCATCGTTATATTATTCGGCCTCTTCCGGAAGTCGCTTCAGGATAGAATCCTTTTCGTCTTTTGAGCCGTTTTTCGACCGTTATTTAAGTGATCCGAGAATAAACATTTTTCATGTAAGACTGCAATATTTATTTGATATTACATAAAAATATATTATCGCCAAGAAGTTTTTTGAGTCGGTATCCGGCGGCAAGACTACATGCGTTTGTTCAAGAGCCAGGAATGAAGGTCTATGGTCTCCGAGTTCACCATCGGCCTTATCAAGAAACGATTTGCTAAGAAAATAAGATTACCAGGAGCTTTCCATGCAGGTCAACACATCAACGCGACCGTTGGCCACGCTCCGGCTGATTTCGCGTGGGAATTGATCGGCAGGGAGCATGATTGAGAAAGCCATGAAAAATGATGTTATAAGGTTTCATGCGAGAAACGTATGCACGATACATTGCTCTGCGGGCAGCTTATGGATCTGACAGCGTGATGTGCTGCTTAGGGCAAGAGGGTTTTCGCTTGTTGCGTCAACGCCGTCTTTACAGCCTGACGCGTCAGGAAGAGCATCTCCCGGTATTTTTCCGAAGCGTCCAGAGAGTTCGTCGAGGTGCCCGACGTATATTCCTTGAGAAGCCGCACCTTCGCTTTGGCGAAGGTTTCCAGCGTTTTTCGGTCAATGGAATTGACGAAGAGCTCTATAATTTTTCTGCGCATGGGGCGGGTAGAATTGGCCAGCAGCAGGAATATCGTATTATTGGCCACTTTGACCACAAGATCCTGCTGTTTTTCCTGAAGTTCGATAACTTTTTCTCGGTCATCAAGACTGGCCAGCTCTTCATTGAAAAGCCCTGCAATAGCTTTCACGTCGCGCGGCGAAAATCTGCCGGCTGCCATTTTGAGTATTTCCGGAAAAACAGCCGTCCAGAATTCCCATATTTCATCGACGAAATAATCATCAACAATCATTTTCTGCTCGTTTTCATCTTTCTGAGAAAAGAGAAGACTGAGAAAATCGATGCCGGCATGTTGCACATAATCTTTGACATAGATGCCATCTCCCTGTTTGATATCGAGGACGTTCATGGATTCCAACTGTTTTAAGCCGATTCGCAGAGAACTCAAATCGACTTTCATCTGTCTGGATATTTCTTTTGCTGAAGGAAGCTTTGTTCCGGGTTTGAGCTTATTATTGAAAATATCCCTCATGAGAATGCGAACAACTTTCTCCGGAACTTGTTGGTTGGCCATATACCCTTCCTCCTTTATTTTTAATTTTATACAATTATCAATGTCTTGTCAAACAATAATTCAATTATAATAATTGATATATAAAATTCTTGACATTCAATAGCAATTTGTTATACTAATTTCACTGATGGTGGGTGCCCCTCGTTAATTCTTTTGTGATTTGTAAAGACAGAAATAAGTTTTAAAGGGAACAATGATTGTAGCAGGATGTGATGTCGGATCTCTTACCGCCAAGGCATTGATCATGAATGAGAAGGGCCGGCTTGCGGGAGAGATCACCCGGGTGAGGTTGTCTACCCTGGATTCGGCCACGGAAGTAATGGAAAAAGCCTTGGCATCGGCTAAGCTCCGATTTTCCGATCTGGACTACTGCTGCAGCACAGGCTACGGCCGTTACGAAATTCCTTTCGCCCAGATGAATATGAGCGAGATATCCTGTCACGGATTGGGCGCCTTCCGTGCGGACCGCAGCATCAGAACCATCATCGATATCGGGGGACAGGACTGCAAGATCATCCTGATCGATGCAGACGGCAATGTCCGTGATTTCATCATGAACGACAAATGCGCCGCGGGCACGGGACGATCATTGGAAATGCTGGCCAAAACGATCGGCGTCGACCTCGAAATGTTAGGATGCCTGGCCGTCAAATCGAAGAAACCCATCAACATTACCAACAAATGCAGTATCTTCATGGAACTGGAAGTCCTCAATCATCTCTACGCAAGAAACAAGCTCAAACATATCGCCTGCGGCATTGCCGATGCCGTTGCCAAACGGGTTGCTTCTCTGGCGAAGGCCATAGACATCGAGAAAAACATTTGTATCACCGGCGGAGTATCCAAGAACCCCGGCGTGGTGAGGCAGTTGGCTTATCATATGAACGTTTCATTTACATCGCTTCCTGTGGATCCCCAGATTATCGGCGCATTAGGAGCCGCTGTCTATGCCTTGGAGACGTTGAAAGCAAAGGTGGAAACGTGATTACTGCGGGAGTGGACGTGGGAACACGATTTATCAAAGTTTGCGTCACCGATGGCGAGCGCCTGCGCGGGTCTGCCTGCGCGGAGATGGGCCCCCGGTTCGACACTATTATCCGTTCTCTTTTAAAGGATGCGCGGGCGCAGGCCCAGGCGGGAAGATGGGAAATAAAAAAAATTATCGCCACCGGGTTCGGCGGTCATTTGGTGAAGAAGGCTGCCTTTACACTGGGAGAAGCCGCCTGCACCGCCCGATCAGCCTTCTTTTTTGACCGGCATATTAGAACCGTTATTGATCTCGGAGGGCTCTTTATCACGGTTTCTACCATTGATGAAAATGGTTTTCTGGAAACCACTCATGTGAACGAGAGATGCGCCGCCGGAAGCGGTAAGTTTCTGGAAATGGTCGCTGAGGCGGCAGAGGTGCCTTTTACCGAAATTTCTGCCTGCGCCGCCGCTTCTCGTCAACCCTACTCGTCCTCCAGCAGTTGCGCCGTCTTCGCCGAGAGCGAGATCATTTCACAGATTAATTCCGGAATGAAACGAAGCGACGTTCTGGCCGGCGTTATCCGGGCCATAGCCTCAAAAGCCGCTTCACTCATCGACGGCGCCGGAGCAAAGGACAAGATCGTTTTGATCGGCGGTCTTTCCAAGGTTTCGGGAGTTCGAGACATGTTAACAGGACTTACCGGCAGAAGTATGACGACGTTGCCAATAGACAGCCAACTGGTTGCCGCCTTTGGCGCCGCCCTTATTGCTCAAGGTAAGATCATTCAGAAGAAGCGGAGTTCATTTCTAAAAGGAGGTGCCGCCTGATGGAATTGACGGATTGCGCTCCTTTGATTAGACAGGTCACAGAAATGATTAGGGATCAGCGCCGGGAGTTTTCCCGTCACCTCCCCGATAATGGTCAAGAGGCGCATCGGATCGGCTTTTTATCCAGAGATAAAAAGCCTGACAGGGCCGTGATTGTCACCGCCGATAATGCCGTCATTGAATTAGGATCACCGCGACATCCCTCTGTTAGCACGCTTCTTTGGACAAAACAAAAAGATCTGCTGAGCAGGGCGATTTGGACGGCCGGCAGAGATTTCCCCCAGATCAAAGAAAGCCCCGTCAGTTTTGCGCAGGTGATCATGTTGGAATTAGAAAGTGACTTTGATCCCACGGGTCCTAATATACAAACCCTCTCAAATCTGACGAATCGGATTCCGGGATACATGACCCGGAGCATTCCCGGCAAGATCTGGATCAGGATCCATCGGGATCTCCTCGCCAGGGAATTTTCCCTCCGGTCCCTCGGACAGTGTCTTACACAGGCCTATCATGAGTCCATCTCCGGGCTGAAAAACATCGAAGTCGTCCTTATCGCCGACAACGCCGACTTCGTGGAGCATCTTATTCCGATTCATAACCGCGCCCGCATCATTTACGGCGAAAATAAAAAACTGGTTCTGGAAGCGGACGGAACCATCAGTTGCGAGGATCTTGACTGCGAAAATTGCACGGAGAAACCCACCTGCGACACGTTGCGGGATGTTATTGTGAAAAGGAGAACGTGATCATGAACGAACCCATTATCCTCGCTTTTCTCGGGAAGGGAGGCGTTGGCAAGACGGTGTTGTCCGCTCTTACGGGATCTATCCTTTCCGCTTGCGGCAAAAAGGTCCTTTTTGTGGATGCCGATCCGGCTATGGGATTGACCAGCGCCCTGGAGGTTTCGGACATCAAGACCATCGGCGCCGCGCGGGAGGAAATCATCCGTCAGGCAAGGATTTCCAGCTCTGCTGAAGAAAAAGAGAAGCTGGCCGATATCGTCGACTATCTGCTCATGGAAGCGCTTTACGAAGGTCAGGGTTTCGGAATGGTGGCAATGGGACAGACCAACACCCTGGGATGTTATTGCCCCGTTAACAATCTTCTGCGCAGCACGATCAAGTCGATAGCATCACAGTACGAAGCGGTGATCATCGACGCGGAAGCAGGCATCGAACAGGTGAATCGCCAGGTTGTGGAATCGGTTCATTATCCCCTCATTGTTACGGATAACTCTCTCAGAGGAGCCAGGACAGCGGTGATGATTTCCAGCTTACTGAAAAAAATTCCCCAGCTGTCGCCGATAAAGGTGGGAACTGTTTTTAACCGTGTCGATCAGGCGGATGAAAATCTGGTGAAAATGATTCTGGAGGCGGGAATGGACTATTACGGCAGCTTGAGACCGGACAACGCCATCAGCGAACTGGACAGGCAGGGCCTTTCTATCGCGAAAATTGCCGACACATCCCCCGCTGTTGCCGGGATGAGATCCGTTCTGGAGCAAATTGGAGCCTTTGGGAAAAAATTAAACATTCAATAATAAGACAAAGAAAGAGGGCCTATCCCTCAATCCTGTTTTAAATATATTTTTTGGAGAAGATTATGCGAGATGTTTATGTCGTTGCGGCCCACACCATCAAATTCGGCAAATACCTGGAGAAGACGATATCCGAATTATCGGCAATGACGGTTTCCCCCTGTCTGAAAGAAGCCGGATTGGACAAGAAGGATATTCAGGCGCTCTGGTTTTCCAATTCCGCCTGGGGTGAATACAAAAGGCAGGTCTGCATCCGCGGTCAGGTGGCTCTTCGTCCTTTGGGGATCGATGCCATCCCGATCACCAACCTGGAAAACGCCTGTGCCGGCGGTTCCACAGCGTTTCATCATGCCTGGATGGGCGTGGCCAGCGGGATGTATGACATCACGATGGCCCTGGGTGCGGAAAAAATTTACGATCAGAACCAGGCTCTCGTTTTTTCCGGCTTTCTGACCGGCCTGGATGTCGGCAACTTTGGAAAGACGCTGGAAACCTTGGGCGACGTCGCGTTAAATGAAAACGAAAAGAAGGCGATGGCGACCCATATCGAAAAGTACAAGGGTCTGGCAAAGAAAAGCTCCGGTAAGGGCAGAAAAAAATCCTTCAAGGACAAGTTCATGGCCCAGCGGGATGCCCTGGTTGTCGCTATTCGGATCGGTGAAACCATGGGTTACGACATGCTCAAGAAACTGCGCAAATTAGGCAGCGGCGACCATTCTCCCTTTATGGATGTTTACGGCTATGAAGCGCGTCAGCACATGAAGAAGTTCGGCACCACCATCGAACATCTGGCCGTCATCGCTTCCAAAAATCATTTTCATTCTTCCCTGAACCCCAATGCGCAGTATCAATTCTTAGTATCAAAGGAGCAAGTCTTGGCAGACCGCCTGGTCACCTGGCCACTGACCCGTTCCATGTGCGCCCCCATCGGCGACGGCGCCGCTTCGGCGATTCTCTGCGACGAAGCAACGGTAAGACGCCTGGGATTGTCGGCCCAGGCGGTAAAGGTCAGGGCGTCGATTCTGGGTTCCGGCATGGCCAGAGATCGCGACGGTATCGACATCGGCGAACGGCTGAGTCGCCTGGCCTATGAAAAGGCCGGCGTAGGACCTGCCGAGATAGCTTTTGCCGAAGTGCACGATGCCACCGCCTATGGAGAACTTCATCAATGCGAGTCGCTGGGGTTCTGCCGTCTGGGTGAAGGAGGACGATATGCCGAAAGCGGGGCGACGAAATTGGGCGGCAAGCAACCCGTGAATCCCAGCGGCGGTCTGGAATCGCGCGGCCATCCCATCGGGGCATCCGGCCTTGCACAGATCCATGAACTGGTAACTCAGCTCAGGGGCGCGGCAGGGCCAAGACAGGTGTCCGGGGCAAAACTTGCACTCGCTGAAAACGGCGGCGGAGCTCTCGGAGTGGAAGAGGCCGCGATGTGCATTCATATTCTGGAAGCCCCGTCATTGAAATAATCTGTATGTAAGGAGCAAAGCAGTGAACAGAAAACTAAGAAAGCTGGATTTGGGAAAAAACATTTTGAAATCGATCTGTTTGTTTTCCATCAATGAAATCAGGAGAGGTTCCTTTCTGAAGAACATTCGCGGCGTTTCCAGGACGGAAATTCGACAAGAAATGTCGTGGGGGGAATTACTGGAAGAAAAGGCGGCCCGTTACAAGGATAAAATTTTTCTTATCTTTGAAGACAAAACATTCACGTATCGTCAGATGAACGAAAATGCCAACCGGATAGCCAATTACTTTTTATCTTCAGGCGCAGGGCAGGGCAAGGGCGTGGCGATCCTTATGGACAATTCACCGAACTTCATCGATATTTTCATCGGGATTCAGAAGATCGGCATGTACGCCGTCCCCGTAAACACATCGTTGAAGGGAGACAGTCTCCTGTATATCCTTAACCATTGTGACGCTGAATATCTGGTCATCGATGAAACGCATCTGGAGACCTTGAACAAAATAGCCGACCGGTTGGATAAGATAAAAGCCATCATCATTAATCCCTCCCCTTCTTCATCGAGACAATATCCGGCGGGATATCATGTCCTTGACGAAGCCTATAAGGGATCGCCCGCGAATCCGGGGCTTGGCTACCGCAAAGACGATATCTGTTTTATTACCTATACCTCCGGGACGACCGGGCTTCCCAAGGGCGTTGTTTACCGCTACCGTAAATCATCGGTAAAACTGTTGTCGCTTGTTGCCGTTATGCTTTTCAAAAAAAGCGACGTTCTCTATACGGGCATGCCTCTTTTCCACGGCAATGCCCTTTTCGTAACGGTGACCTGCGCCCTGCATGCGGGAGCCCGGGTTGTTCTGGCAAGGAAATTCTCGGCCAGCCGTTTCTGGGATGATATCCGAAAGTACAACGTTACGACCTTCAATACCATCGGAGCCATGATCCCTATTCTAATGAAGCAGCCGGAAAAACCTTCAGACCGCCAGCACAACGTTCGTTTTATTATTTCGGCGGCCTGTCCCGCCGATCTGTGGGAAAAATTCGAACAACGGTTCGGACTGACCATCTATGAAACCTATGGCGCCGTTGACGGAGGCGGCAAGATCATCCTCAACCTGGGCACTGCGCCGGTGGGTTCTATCGGCAAGCCACCCATGAAAGTCAAGTACCGTCTTGTGGATGCCAACATGAAAGATGTGCCCGATGGTACGCCGGGCGAGCTGGTCTTTCCCGTTTCCAATAAGAAAAGCACATCCTCCGTCGAGTACTATAAAAACGAAAAGGCTTCGGCGGAAAAAATGAACGGTGACTATATCTTCACCGGGGATTTGATCAGACGCGATACAGAGGGCTTCCTGTACTTTATCGGCAGAAACACAGAGTCGATGCGCATTAAAGGTGAAAATGTATCGGCTTTCGAGGTGGAGCAGGCGATCCAGAAACATTCCAATGTTCTGGAGGCGGCTGTTTACGCCGTTCCGTCAGAACTGGCGGAAGATGATATCATGGCCTCCATCACTCTGGTGGAAGGCATGACGCTGAAAGAAGCCGAGTTGATCGAGTATCTGAAGGAAAACCTGCCCAAGTTCGCCGTGCCCCGATATGTGAAGATCGTTCCGGAATTGCCGAAAACTGAAACGCACCGGGTCAAGAAAAAGGAATTAGAGGCGCTGAAGGTCGTCACCGGCACCTGGGACGAAAACAAAAAAGCCTATGTGTGACGCTTTCAGGATGAGTCGGATTATAAAAATTACCATTGTCTTGTAACAAAGGAGGTCAAAAACTATGAGCAAGATCAATACGGGTTTCTGGCAGAAGATGTTTTTTGTCGGTTCGCTCTGGAATCTGGGTATCGGCATAACCAGTCTGTTGTTTACGGATTTTATCCTCATGATGATGTTCGGCAAGGAGCCAATGACGGCCAATCTGCTGACCTTCATCAACGGCAGCGTACCGGTCACAGACAATCTCCAGACCTTGATATTTTTCCGGTTTTTTATGGCTGCCGTTGTCATTTTCGGTATAGGCTATTACTGTGTCTCACGCGACCTGCTGGCTAACCGGGCCGTGATCTGGCTGGGGCTGGCGGCCAAGCTCATCATCTTTTTCACCTTCGTCTATTATTTCGCGCTGGGAAAGGCCGCCTTCTTTTCCGTCCTCGTTTGTTCGGGCGACTTCGTCTTTTCGATCTTTTTTGTCGCCTTCCTCTGGAAGACCAGGGACGGCATTTATTGAACCTTTAACCCCATAAGGAGAGAAGAGGTATACCATGGCAAAAAAAACAACCGACAATCTTTCTCCGCTCTACACCTACCAGGAGGGAATGGAATGGAATCCCGTGGAAAAGGTGATCATGGAACGGCGAAGCATCCGGAACTTTAAAAAGGAACCGGTGCCCGACAACCTGATCCGACGGGTGCTGGAGGCGGGAAGATTCGCCCCCACGGCGGGAAACGCCCAACCCTGGAAGTTTATCGTCGTCAAGGACCCGGCGCTGATTGCAGAAATGGAACGGGCGACGATACAGCTTAGTAAATTACTCATGTGGTTTGTTGACTATAACAGAAACGCCTTCCGGCGCATATTTCTGGCGCCTTATACGAAGTTTATGACCCGGCTGATGCCCAACAAACTCCATCCCATCCCCTTCAACCTGCTCCAGCAGATCGCCGCCGAAAAGACAACCGTGTACTACAACGCCCCCGTTATGATTCTCCTTTTGATCGATAAGCGGGGAATCGGCAATCCGGCGCTCGATGTCGGTATCTGCGGTCAAAACATCGTTTTGGCCGCTCATAGTCTGGGGTTGGGAGCATGCTGGATCGGCATGATGACGGTTTTGATGATGAATCCGCTCTGGCGGCGGAAATTAGGCATTAAATCTCCTTATGAGCTCACCGACTGTATTGTTTTAGGTTGGCCGAAAGGCGACTATGACGGCGAGGTGACCAGGGAAGTGCAACTTGTCGAATGGATTGAGGCCGGCGGAGTGAAACGAACCGAAAGGCAGGGGGTGTAATATGTTAGATCTGTCAATAGGAAAGAAGGGGAAGATTCCTAATTATTTCAAAGAGGCTCAGATGACCTACGGTGTTGTCGTCTTCGACCCCGGGTTATGTACCGGCTGCGGTATCTGCGTTTCCATCTGCCCCGCCCGGGGCCTGACGCTTACCAAAAGGCAGGACAGTGCCAAAAAGAAGATCCCGCTGGTGATCGAAACCGCACCGGGGATATCGCTTTGTATGGCCTGCGGCGACTGCACAGCGGCCTGTCCGGAGGCGGCTATCCGCATCAAACGCGGATTCAACGCCGGGTTCTTTTTCAGGAAACTGTCTCAGAAACCGGACCTGACCCCGCCGAAAAAATATTAACGACGAAAAAAAGGAGTGAGCCCTTGAAGACTAAACCAAAACCATTAGAATATTTAAAATGGAGCGCCAATTTCCTGAAGCTGGGATATTACGTCACGGCCCTTCCACGCTTTAGTTACTGGGGAATGAAACTCGTCCGACCTCTCTATGTCAACGGAGAAACCTTCCTCAATCGCAAAGTGCGCTGGTCGCTCCTTACATTGGGAGCCGGCGTCCTGCCCCCGGAAGAAATAAAAGCCTATCGTTACGCTGTAAAGGTCTTTTCCGATAATATGAATAACGCCATGAATGGCGGTAAAATGGGCAAACCAGTCGTCTGGGTGGAATGGATTCTCTCCAATGAAATTGTGGGAGCCTTTGACGCCTTGCCTTTCAACCCGGAGACGCTTAACGTGTTTGGCAACATGTCCGGGCAGGATATCCCCCCGCTGCTTATAGAAGAAGCGGAGAGCAGAGGATTTGCGCCCGAGTACTGTTCCGCCATTAAGCTCACGGCGGGCGCCTATATGCTGGGACAAACCCCGCAACCCGCGGCGATCATAGCCGGATCACATCCCTGTGACACCAACGTTTCCGGTTATCAGGGTATTTCACGTCTCACGGGCGCCCCGGTATTCTACTTTGATGCCCCTTACTGGCGAAATGATGATTCTTTCAAGTATTATGAAAAGAACATGTGGGATCTGGTCGCGTTCCTGGAAAAAAGTCTCCACCAGAAAATTAACTGGGACAAGCTCCGCGAGATCGTGGACAATGAAAACACGTTTAATTTCTATCTGCACGAAATCTGCGAGATGATGCGTGCCACTCCTTGTCCCTCAACGATGATCTCGCCTCTGTTTGCCTGGGTGGTCAGAGAATTAGCCATCGGCGATCCCAATGGCACGGAGATGACCAGAATACTGTACGATGTTGTCAAGAATCGTTATGAAAAGGGTATTGGCGTTGTCAAAAAGGAAAATATCCGTGTCATATGGTGGAATCCGCCCATCGCCTTTTTCACCTATGTCTTCAAGTGGATGGAGGATGAGTTTGGGGCCGTTGTGGTGAAAGATTTCATCGGCGACGTTCAGGTGCCGCAAGTGGATACCTCCTCGGAAAAAACCATGATCCATGATCTGGCCAGGAATCATCTATTCCTGGCGATGGCCAGGCAGTGTCACGGACCGGTGGAGTTTATTACGCAGGAACTGGAAAAGGCCATCGACGAGTACTCGCCGGATTGTCTGATCTTCGCGGGACACGCCGGCTGCAAACACGGCTGGGGCGTTATCGGCATCATCAAGGATCTATTGAAAAAGCGGGGACTGCCGTCACTGTTTATGAACATGGATATCATGGACCAGAGGCACGCTACGGAGGATGACATCAAACGCTGGATAACGGAATTTTTTAGGAGCAACGGATTCGCATGAAAACTATACTCGATGAAACAAGAGATTTGGCATTATCGACACATAACCATTTTCTCGAAGAAGCCAGGAAACAGGGGAAAAAAGTCATCGGATATTTCTGTTCATACATGCCTGAAGAAATTATCCACGCGGCCGGCTTTGTTCCTTACCGCATGCGGGCCGTGGAAAGCAAAGGGACAACCCGTGCTGATGCTTTTTATTCTTCGATCAACTGCACCTTTGTCAAACGCTGCTTCGACAAAGCTCTAAACGGCGATTTTGCTTTTCTGGATGGTGTGATTTTCGTCAACGGTTGCGATCATGCGCGTCGCATGTACGACAACTGGCGTTATTCCAAGATTACGCCATCCTTTCTTTACATGTTTTTCGCGCCTCATGTGATACGGGAGGCTGCCTACGAATACTTCATCCTGGAATGCGAGAAGTTGAAGAAGGCCATGGAAGAACATTTTAAAATTTCCATTACGGACAAGGCGCTCAAGGAGTCGATCCGCCTTTACAACGAGAAAAGGCGGCTCCTGGCGGAGATTTATTCCCTGAGGAAGAAGAAAGATGTTCCCATTAAAGCCAGCGAGCTTTTAGGGGTAATGCTGGCGATCACAGCGATCCCTGTGGAGCACGCCATAGAAATCCTGTCGAATGTGAAAAATTATATTACCGGTCGCGTTGTGTCCAAACCGCAGGATTTGCGGCTGTTTATTTCCGGAGGCTGTATCGAGGAAATGGATCATCTGGAACTCATAGAAAATTGCGGAGCCGTCATTGTGGCCGATAACATTTGTCTGGGATCGCGTCATTTTCTCGATGTGGTCAAGGAGGAAGAAGAGCCGCTAAAGGCCATTGCCGACAGGTATTTAAGCCATCTCTCCTGTCCCCGGATCATGAATGACTTTGACCGGAGATTCGATTATTTGCTTAGCGTCAAGAATGACTATGGCATCGACGGTGTCATCATTGAAAAACTAAAGTTCTGTGATCTCTGGGGCGGAGAGATATACAACTATCGTGTAGAGGCAAAAAAGAAAAGTGTTCCTCTGCTGGCCATGGAGAGAGAACTCTACGGCGGCGGCGCCGGACAGATTAAAACAAGGGTACAGGCATTTCTGGAGAAGTTGAGAAACAAACAGGCAACCGATGAGAATCTCGTTCAGGCGGCAGGGAATGATTATAAACCTAAATGATAAATAAACCGGGAGGGTAAAACAGATGAAAAAAAATGGGAGCGGTTATGAATATATAATCGTCGGTACGGGACCGGGGGGCGCTCCGGTAGCCAGGGAACTGGCCAAAGCCGGTAAGAAAGTGCTCATGGTGGAAAAAGGCGATTATCACAAAAAGTTTCTGGGGCTTCCTTTCGGCATCAGGCTGCTTGAGCGATACATGCTCTTCGCCCGCTCCAGGGAAGGCGTCATTATCGAACGCGGCATTACGGTCGGCGGTTCTTCCATGGTTTATCAGTCCAACGTCATGGATCCTCCCGTAAAACTGATTAATAATATGGGTGTCGATTTCAGACCGGAAGCCAAGCAGCTTAAAAAAGAAATCGGCATCGAGGTTCTGCCGGAAAAATTTTACCGCAACAACAAGGGGCTCTACCGGATGCTGGCGGCAGCCGATAAAATGGGCATTCCCTTCCGGGAGCAGGAGAAGTTCGTCCACGCCGATAAGTGCAAACTGGGTTGTGACTGGTGCATGCTGGGCTGTCCGGAAAACGCGCGCTGGACAACCAGGGAACACGTGGAAGAGGCTAAATCATACGGCGCCGAGCTCATCTTCAATGCTCCGGTCAACAAAATCCTCTTCAATGCCGGAAAAACAAAGGCAACCGGCATTCAACTGAAGAACGGCACCGTCATCCATGGCGACAATATCATCCTTTCCGCCGGCGGTATCGGCAGCCCCGCTTTATTGTTAAGATCGGGGGTCAAACGGTTAGGGACGCAGGATGTGGGAACAAGATTTTTTATGGATCCCATGAACATCATGCTGGGTTACAGCAAGGATCCCGACGGCGGCTTGTGGGGCATACAGACGTTCAGCCACGCCATTGAATCGATGGCTCAGAGCGAAGGATTTATGATCGGCAACTGTTCCGCTTTCGGAACATGGACGGTTCTGTCTTTTTTCCGCCTGCAAACAGCCAAAGAAAATCTGCCGAAATTTCCCATCATGAAAAGAGGCATGGGTTTATTTCTCAAGTTGTCCGATGAAGCCCACGGACAGATTTTCCCCAATGAGAAAACGAGCAAGCCCTTCACCGCAAATGACGAAAAGAGATTGAAAAAAGGAACGGATATCATGCGGGAAATCATCATTAAGTCCGGCGGCGACCCGAAGACCATTTCCATCCTGAAATGGGCGGGAGGACATCCCGGAGGAACCCTTGCCATGGGACAGGCCGTGAACCGTGACTTTTCGACGGAAATTGACAATCTCTATGTCTGCGACGGCAGCACCATGCCCGTATCGCCGGGGGCTCCGCCTTCTCTGTCCATTTGTTCCATGTCGTTGCTGTTAGGCAAGATGCTGTTGGGTAAGGTGAAGGCTAAAGACCGGCTTATCAAGGCAGCGGGCTAAGAAACGAACTCATAAAGAAACTAAACGACTAACGGGCACAGGGTGGCTTTTCGCCACCCTGTTATCGGTCCGTTACATGTTTTTCGCGGCCTGCTCGATCCCTTTTCTTATCCCGTCGAGCTTTTCCTGGCTCATCTTCACGGAAATACCCATGACGAGCGTGCGTCCCAGAATGTCTTCGGCCTGCGGTATGTTTTCCCGCTTGTATTCCACCTTGCCTTTATACGTGGGATTCGTGAACGGATATTTTTTCGAATTGGCCGTCGATTTCGCCAGGAAATGTTCCCAGTTCGGCACGTAGTGCCACAGATTTCTCTTATAACAGACGGTGTCCACGCCTTCGGCGCTAAGCAGGTTCTGGAATTTCTGCGCCTGATCTTCGCTCGGCAGATTGAACGCCAGGAACGTTGCGGAGTCGCCTTCGGGATCGGGTTTGACGCGGAAGCCAACGCCGGGAACATTGGCCAGCACATCCATGATGAATTTCTTGTTTTTCTTCTGCTCGCCGATCAGATAATCCAGCTTGCGCAACTGCGCGAGACCCAAAGCTCCCTGCAGCTCATTCATCCGGAAGTTGAATCCGAGAATGGTTCTTCCCTCCAGGGCGCGGCTGACCTTGGGGTTATGGTCGTGGCCGTGGTCGTGATACCATTCCGACCGCAGATAAAATTCCTTGTTATTCGTAATCACCATGCCGCCTTCGCCGGTGGTGACCGTTTTGACATAATCAAAGCTGAACGTTCCCATATCGCCGAAGCTGCCCAGCTTTTTGCCTTTGTAACTCGCGCCGCAGCCCTGGGCGTTGTCTTCCAGAACCAGCAGCTTGTTTTTGCGGGCGACGTCCACGATTTTATCGATGTTGGCCGCCGAACCGCACATATGCACGGGAATGACCGCCTTGGTGTAGGGTGTTTTCTTCTTTGCGATCTCATTCGGATCAAGGTTGAGGGTATCGTCGATATCCACCATGATCGGAATCGCGCCCACTTCCATGACCGCCTCATACGTGGCTAAAAACGTAAACGCCGGCACCAGCACGTCGTCGCCGGGCCCGACATCCATGGCGGTCAGCGCGATCTGGAGCGCCGTCGAACCGGAGGTGACGCCCAGCGCGTAGTCGGTGCCGCAATATTTGGCAAACGCCTGTTCAAATTCTTTTACCTTATAAATACCCTTTCTTTCCTTATCAAAACCGTAACGCATCAGAATGCCCGTTTCGAGGACATCCATCACTTCTTTGATTTCTTCTTTACCTATTAATTCTGCACCTGCCATATCGTTACCCTTCCTTTCTATAATGCCTGCGCGTAAATCGCGATCATATCGTCTTTGGTTATTTTGCGGGGATTATTTTCCAGCGGTCTGGCGACCGTCACAGCCACATCGGCCAGGGCCGGAAAATCCTTCTCTTTGATGCCGAACTGAGCCAGCGTTTCATGGATGCCGCAATCTTCGATCAAGGCCTCGACGGCATCCAGCGCCAGATAGGCGGCGTCGCGCACGGGGAGTCCTTCCACGTTTTCACCCATTGCTTCGGCGACATCCGTAAATTTCTCCAGCGCAGAGGGCATATTGAACGCCATCACCGCCGGCAGCAGCATCGTATTGGCCAGGCCGTGGCAGACGCCGTATTTTCCTCCCAGCGGGTAAGATAGTGAATGCACCGCCGTCACACCGGCGTTGGCCAGGCCGATTCCGGCGTACAAACTGCCGAGAAGCATTCTTTCGCGCGCGACGATATTCTTGCCGTCATGCACGCACGCGCGCAGATTTTCGGCAATCAGCGCGATTGCCTCCAGAGAAAACATTTCGCTCATCGGCGATGCATTGACGGACGTGTAGGATTCGATGGCGTGACACAGGGCATCCAGGCCGGTATACGCCGTGGGCACGGGCGGAAGACTGAGCGTCAGTTCCGGATCCAAAAGCGCCAGTTCCGGGTAAAGATACGGGCTGTTCATCCCTTCCTTCTTTTTTAAATTCTTGCGCAGGAAAACCGCTGTAAAGGTGACTTCGCTGCCGGTTCCGGCGGTTGTCGGGATCATGATTTTGGGCAGACCCGGTTTCGGAACTTTATTGAGACCGAGATAATCAGCAGCAGCGCCTTTGTTCGTCGCAATAGCGGCAACGGCCTGGCGAACATCCATCGCACTGCCGCCGCCGATACCGATGACGATGTCGCATTTGTTTTTCATGGCGATTTTTGCGCCCTCATCGGCCAGTTCGATGGGGGGCTCCGCTTCCACCTTGTCGTACACCGTAAATTTAATGCCGGCCGGAATCAGAACATTGGCGACTTTTTCCAGCAAATCCGTTTTGGCCAGATTTTTATCGATAACCACGAGGGGATTTTCGGCATGAAGTTCTTTGACGTGGCTTGCTAACGACAATAAAGATCCGTTGCCGAAAATGATCTTTTTGGCGCCGGTAAATGAAAATGTTTTTCTCATGATATACAACCTCCAATAGGTTCAATTTAAATTTTACTCAGGAAAGACCTTGCGGCCTGCGCAATCCCTATGGGAACTGCCCCGTAAAGTCAAGTTTTTTTGTGGTTTGCATGCCATTGCAACTGACGGCAAACGCCCCGGACAATTTTAACTTCACGCGATAAAATTCCCGCCCGATTGAAGAAGCGCCGCAGATGCATCATCCAGTAATCGGGGTTTTCGCGGTTCAGGAATCCGATATCGTCGAGCAAGGTTTTGATTTGTCCGTACATCCCTTCCAGCTCCGAGACACGCGCCAGCCTGGCGGTAACCTCCTCCCCGGCTGCCGGCAGCGAGGAAACAAATATCTCATAGCACACAATCATCACGGCGTGGGATAGATTCAGAGACGTAAATTCACGCGATGTCGGAATGGTCACCACCGTGTGACAGAGACGTAATTGCTCATTGGCCAGGCCGGTGTCCTCCGGACCGAAAAGCAGGGCAATCTTGTTCTTCTGCGAGATATCCGCTATGGTCTGCGCGGCCTGGCGGGGCGTCATAAACGGACCGCGGGCCTTGCCCATCCGGGCGGTCGTTCCTACGACATAATGGAATTTACCCAGCGCATCCGCGGCGTTTTCAACATATTGAATATTCTCTAAAACATCGGCGGCCAGATGCGTGGAGCGCTGCCGCATTTCCTCGGTGTCAAAATCATGGGTTCCCACCACAATCATGTTCCGAATCCCCATGTTTTTTGCGGCGCGGGCAACGGCGCCGATATTGCCCGCGTATTTCGGTTTATACAAAACAATGCTGATGTTTTTCGTTCTGGCTTTCAACATGGCTTCCGTCTCTCTCCCGGCCTGTTTAAATTTTAAGTCACAGGGTTGTATAAATCAGACGTCTTCCAATTGCACGGAAAAATTATGTATTTTATTCACAAACCGCTCGATGGATATTGACAAACAACATCATTTATAACATGATCGGTCCGTTTGGATGTTGTTGTGACCGTTCCGATTCCAAGAATAAATTTTGTCGGCCGATAGACTTGATAAACATGAATAGAAAATTTTTCCAGCGCTTAAAGAACGCCATGTTAAACCCGATGTCAAACAGCAACGTTGCCTGCGTTGTGTGTTGTCTGGTTTGCTTGATGCTGAGTGTCTTATTTTTTTCTCATCGGGGTTTTTCTTACAATGATTCTTCGCGTCATTTGAAACCATATCTGAATGAACTGGAGCGACAATTTATCCAGTACCAATGGACGGATCTCCGGCCCGGATCTATCTCCTGGGAATATTACCGAGTAACAAAAAACAAAAGGCCGCTCATGTTTGTTACGTTCGGCAACGGCTCCAAAGACTGCATTTTATTTTTAGGCGGCGTGCATGGCGATGAATTACCCACCGTATACTTAATGTTCAAACTGGCGCATTATGTGAAAGACAACCCGACTCTGTTCCGGGATAAATGCATCGTCATCGCGCCGTTATTAAATCCCGATGGCTTCCTGGCCGCATCGCAGACTCGAACCAATGCGGGCGGGATTGATATCAACAGAAATTTCCCCACCAGGGACTGGCCGGCGAAGGCCATGCGTCAATGGAAAGCCAGAGGAAGCATCGCGCGCTACTATCCGGGCGCCAGACCGGCATCGGAACAGGAAACCGTATTCCAAATGGCTTTAATCAAGCGATTCAAACCGCAGAAAATACTGTCTGCGCACTCCCCGCTTAATTTTTTCGATTATGACGGACCGTCAGCGGATCTTGACTCCTTCGAAAAATGGATGGAACAGATATGCCGGGAAATCAATCATCCGTTGAAAAAATTCGGGTATTATCCGGGCTCGCTGGGAAATTATGCCGGTCATGAGCGGAATATCTTTACCCTTACACTGGAACTGCCTTCCTCCGATCCCCGGCAGGGCGGCAGATATTTTGACAAGTTTCAGCCTTCCCTTTTAAAATTTGTTCATCTGCCGGTTGTCGGCTCTCCACCGCAAGTCCGGCTGGCGCACAAACCTATGTGAGCCGGCACCACAGAACGGCTGGCCTTGTTAAATGATTTTTTGAATCAGGCGTTGCAGGGCATATCGGGTCAGGGTGTTCATATAATGCGGCGCGCGGGCCATCCAGGCGCCGATCAGGAAGACACCGCAGGACAGCGCGTACGCCAGCGGTCCGCCAATCACAAAAATCAGCGGTTCATGCAACCATACGGCCAGAACACTCAAAGCGAATATGACCGGCCAGCCGATCATAAAGCTTAACGCCATCAGGATCAATCCGCCAATCAGTCTGGGTGTCGGGCGTTCCTTAAATTCACTGAGATCGGCAGGCTCTTCCATGATCTTGCGGATCATTTTTTTTCCGGCCAGATATTGTCCGATTTTCTGTTTTATCATACAGCACAATCCCGGGAAACAGGCGCTTAACGGAGCAGGCACAGCCTGTTTGTTGACATACACGAGACGTTTTTTTTCTGCAACGCCTTTTCCTGATCAGCACGTTTCTTGACAGACATCATCGGAATATTATAAAAATCATTGGTAAAGAAAACTGCGATCGAGTGATGAGGCAATGCAACCGTTAAACCATGGCTGGGATTTTTTTGATCGTTTATACTGCGTGTCTTTGCGCGAGCGCGAGGATCGCCGTCAATCCGCGCGCAACGAATTCGCCAAAGCCGGACTGGACGACAGAGTTGAATTCGTGCTTGCGGATCGTTGCAGCGACGATTTTGAAAAAGCCGTGTATGAATCCCATATGCTTTGCCTCCGAAAAGGCCTGGAAGCGGGAGCGCAACACATCGTCGTTTTTGAAGACGATGTGGAATTTGAAGGCTTCGATCCGGAAAAATTAAAATGTTGCGTTGACTTTTTGCGCCAAACCCCCGGATGGAAAGTTCTGCTCCTGGGCGCTTTAATCCGCTCCAGTCAGAAAACAGTCAATCCCGCCGTACAGAAAGTTCGTTATCAGAGCCTGACGCATGCTTACGCGTTGAACCGTCCTTACGCGGAAACCTTAGCCTACGAGCCTTGGCGTGGCATCGTCAACGACACGCTTTTCCGGCCGCTAACCGATGATGTCTATGCCATCTATCCCATGTGCGCGTTTCAAAAAAATTTCACATCGGATAATGACAAATATCCCTGGCTGGTGATTATCCGGCGGGCGTTAGGCGGACTGAAAAGAATTCAGAAAGCAAACGAATTCTATCAACGCCACAAATACAGCATTATCGCCGTGCATGTCGTGGTGGTATTATGGATGATCATCGCCCTGTGTTCGCGGTGATCATCCGGAGCATCGGACGCCGACGGTGAATCAAGGCCCGTCTTCCGTGTGAGAACAGGCCTGTGTTTTCCTGTATTGTATTTTCCAGGAGATGTAATCCTGCAGTTTACGCATGGCGTCTCTCGGTGTATTCACAAATTCCACACCGGCTTCATAGGCTTCATCCTGGTAAATGATCTTGATCCATTTTACCTTGCCGATAACCGTGATCATCTGGCGCACGGTGTTCAATTTCATTTCCAGCATCAGGAGGGTATCAACCGGAAGATATAAATCTGCCTGAATGCGTGTTCCGCCGACAGAAATATCCTTGCTGCGGTTATGCATGACGGTTTCGTGAGGGAGGTTGTCTCCTTCGGAGACAACCGTGATTGTCACTTCGTTTTCTTCCTGCAACCGGGGAGCTTTTCGTTTTTCTTCCATAACGATCCATTCCTCCTGTGTGATTTTTCAGAATGTCCGTTGGAAACGCTTGGTGTCGAGAGCAGTAAAGATCGGATGCCGTGTGTGTTATTATCTCAGGTAACCACTGAAAATACAAGCCGTTTTATCGGGCAATCCCGGAGCGCATTTCCTCTCTTGTCATCATCCAAAAAGCAGCGTGCCATGACGACCATATTGCATATTGACGAAAAACAGGTTGCGGGTATAAAATCAAGGTGCGTTCCGTGAATAACACCTTCGCTTTCGAATAACACTCCAATGCTTTGTTCATGTGCACAAACGCGATGAAGCGTGCCGGAGGTAATCGTATGACGACGAAAGCCTGCTTTTCTGTAACGAAGACCTGACTACAAAAACTTTTCGGCCATGTGTGAGGCTACCGGGCCGCTATTCAATATTTTAAACGTTAACTCATCAGTCAATTATTTTAGAACAGCAAGGAGGCATGACCATGGGAAAACTCAATTTGACGCAGGAAGAGGAAGATAAGATCCTGGAGATTCTCGAAAGATACCTTCCCGAACTGGAACACGAAGCCGTCCATACAGACAGCAAGGAACTTCGCAAATTTTTCATGGAACGCAAGGCATTTATGCAGGATCTGATGAAACGTCTGAAAAGCTGATTCGGGCAATATGCGGGGTTCAACAAAACACGCCGGATGGATCCCGGTTCCGGGAGTCCGGCGTGTTTTGTTGATGATGATTTATGGCGTTTGAGGCTGTGACTGAGGAGCAATCTTTATTTCCACTCTCCGATTCATCTGCCTGCCGACTTCGGTATTGTTGGTTGCCACAGGCATGGTTTCTCCATAACCGATCGTTTCAATGCGGCCAGAAGCCACACCGCGTTGCGTGAGCAATAATTTTACCGTATTGGCGCGACGCTGAGACAGTTTCATGTTGTAATCGTCGGACCCGACGCTGTCGGTATGTCCCTCCACCCGGATCAATGTCTGCGGATACTGATTTAAAACAGCGGCAACCCGGTTGATCTCCGCATAAAGCCCCGGACGCACGGTGGCCGAGTTGGTGTCAAATGTAACATCGCCTTTAAACGTAACCGACAGCAGATTACCTTCTCTGGAAACAGCGGCGGCTTCCGAGGTTTCCAGAGCCTGGCGCATGTCTCGTTCCTGGTTGTCCATCATTTTACCGACGCCGTATCCGCCGGCTCCGCCGATGGCCGCGCCGATCGCGGCGCCGATCAATGTACCCTTGGTATCATGGCCGATTGCCTGACCGAGAATCGCCCCGGCGACGGCGCCGCCTGTGGCTCCGACAAGCCCGCCCGTCTGAGATTTGGTCATCGTCCCGCTCTGGGCACAACCGGCCAGGAGCACAATGCAGCAAAGTAAACTCAAAAATCCTTTTTTACGCATCACGATCTCCTTTCAAAAATATTATGGTTAAAATTTGGTTATGCATTCATCTGACGGTAAGATTATAAGCCCCGCGAGACTGGTGCGTCAAGGCAATCTTGCAGGCCGTTGCCGCAGCAAACAAGGGTATCGCAAAACCGATGCATATAAATTTATGATTTGCGGCCCTTGTCATTTTTTGTTATTTTTCCCGCATGAATCAGGATATCGTATTTCTGGATCAGCAGATCCGTCGATTGAATATCGCCCTTCATCCACAGCAATTGGAGCAGTTTGATGTTTATCAGAGCGAGCTGCTGCAATGGAACGCCAGGATGAATTTAATTTCAGAAAAATCGTCCCGGGAAATCATGACCCGGCATTTTCTGGATTCACTGACGGCTCTGCGGTTTATTACCCGTCCCGACGCGAAAATCATCGATGTCGGATGCGGCGCCGGTTTTCCCGGCTTACCCTTAAAAATCGCCCAGCCCGGTTTGGACGTTTTCCTGCTGGAAGCAAACCGTAAAAAAGTTTCATTTTTAAAACATATGATTCGCCTTTTAAATCTTAGCGCCGTCCATGTCATCCATGATCGCGCGGAACATCTTTTGAACACGAATGTTCATAAGCAAAACTTTGATTTTTTAATTTCCCGGGCCGCCTTGAAATTACAGACGCTTCTCGTCCTGAGTGAATTCTTTCTTACACCGCAAGGTCAACTGATCGCCTTGAAAGGCCCCAGCATCGAACGGGAAATCATACAGCATGACCGGACAGACAATGAACGTAAAATATTTCAGTTGATTCAATATGATATAGAATCCAATTTCGATGCCGTTCCGCGAAAAATTATTATCGGAAAAAGATAAAAAAGCCTTCTAAAAAGCACTTTTTTATGCTAGTGCTATCCACAGTTCTTGCAAAAGAATTTATTGGGTTACGTTCAATAAAATAATGAATAAAATCATATGTATAGCAAACCAAAAGGGTGGTGTTGGTAAAACCACCACTGCAATTAATTTATCCGCTTCTCTGGCGGCGGCGGAAAAAAAAACGTTGCTGATTGACGGGGACTCTCAGGGTAATTCCACCAGCGGTCTCGGGGCGGATCGGAACGCGTTGCAGGCGGCAAATTTATATCACGCCATGATTGGCCAGGTCCCGCTTAAAGACGTCATCATCCACACCGTTGTGCCGCATCTGGATGTCGTGCCGGCGAATCAGGACCTGATCGGCATCGAGGTGGAGTTTGTCGGCCTGGAAGACAAAGAAACCCGGCTGAAGCATTTACTTAATACGCTGGACACGCCTTACGATTTTATTGTCATTGACTGTCCGCCGTCGCTGGGCGTGATGACCGTCAACGCCCTGGTGGCCGCAGACGACTTGATTGTTCCGTTGCAGTGTGAATATTACGCCATGGAAGGATTGGGGTATCTGCTCAATACTGTCAAGCTGGTCAAGGCGCAGTTGAATCCTCGGCTGAATCTGGGCGGCATTTTGCTGACCATGTTTGATCAGCGCAATTTACTGTCACACCAGGTCTCCGATGACGTCCGCAAGCATTTCGGCGACAAGGTTTTTAAAACGGTCATTCCGCGTAACGTGAGGCTCTCGGAAAGCCCGAGCCATGGGTTGCCCATTATTCTTTACGATATTAAATCGCGCGGAGCTCTGGCCTACATGGACATGGCCAGGGAAATTATCCAAGGGGGACTATAAATGGCGCAAAAAAATGTGCTGGGAAAAGGCCTGGGTGCCATATTTCCCGATTTGCTGAACAATAATGCCGATAAACAAAAAAGTGTATCCTGCGGCATCGAAGAATTGCGACCCAACCCTTATCAGCCGCGCAAAACGTTTCATGACGATAAGCAGAAGGAGCTCATTGCTTCCATCAAAAACAGCGGCATTATCCAGCCGATTATTGTCCGCAGGGTCGGCAACGGTTATGAAATTATCGCCGGAGAACGACGCTGGCGCGCTGCGCAGGCAGCCGGATTAAAAGACGTGCCCATCGTCATCCGCGAAGCCAATGATCTGGAAGCGGCGGAAATGTCGCTGATTGAAAATATCCAGCGTGAAGAGTTGAATCCGCTGGAAGAAGCAGGCGCTTATGTGACCTTGATGGAAAAATTCAAATTGTCTCAGGAAAATATTTCCGCGCAGGTCGGCAAGGATCGTTCGACCATTTCCAACACCATCCGGCTTTTAAAACTGCCGGCCAGGGTGCAAAGCGCTTTAAGCGACAACAAGATCTCCGCGGGGCATGCCCGTTGTTTATTGGCCTGTAATTCTCAGGATGAACAGATGGCCGCTCTGGCCTTAATCCTGAAAAAAGATTTAAACGTCCGGGAAACGGAACGGCTGATTCAACGATCTAAAAAAACGCCGTTAGATAACAAACAGCCGGCGAAAAAAGATCGTTTTTTGAACGATCTGGAAAAAGCCATGTCGGCCAAGCTGCTGGCCCGGGTGCAAATCAACGGTTCGGATAAACGGGGCTTGATAGAAATCAAATACACCTCGATGGACGAATTAAATCGTCTGTCCGGTATAATTCTTGATGATTTAAAGTAAAATAAATGTTTAGATATATCAACAGGTGTGGATATGTCTGTTGATAAAGGTTGTTATAATGGACGCGTTTTGGGATAAAACAAGTAAAATTATTCAGGAAAAGATCAGTAAACAAAATTTTGACACATGGATAAAGCCCATTAAAATTTTGGCGATGGAAGAGCAGTGCGTCCAACTTGCTGTTCCCAATAAATTTTTTAAAGACTGGCTTCTGGACAATTACTCTTCCACCATCAAACAGTCTCTGAAGGACGCCTCCGGGGTCGATGTGACGATTGATTTCGTGCTCTCCAAAAGCAACGCCACCGAAAACGAACCAAAAGTGAAATCTCAGTCAGCGACAAAAGCTTCGTCGGCTGTTGCTTCCCATAGAAGCAAAGGATTTTCTTTTCTTAATGATAACTATAGTTTTGAACGATTTGTAGTGGGTTCCTGCAATCAATTTGCACATGCCGCCTCCGTGGCTGTCGCGAAACAGCCGGCAAAAAATTATAATCCTTTGTTTATTTACGGTGGTTCGGGACTGGGGAAAACACATTTACTCAACGCCATTGGTTTGATGGCCAACTCTATCCACCCATCGTTGAACATCATGTATGTTTCCGCAGAAGAATTTATGAATGAAATGATTAACTCCATCCGTTACGACCGGATGCCGAAATTCAGAGAAAAATATCGCAATATCAGTTGCTTACTGATTGATGACATTCATTTTCTGGCCGGAAAGGACCGGACGCAGGAAGAGTTTTTTCACACGTTCAACACCCTGCATGATTCCGGCAAGCAAATCGTTGTGACCAGTGACAAATTTCCAAAGGACATCCCCAATCTGGAAAGCAGATTGCGTTCCCGTTTTGAATGGGGTTTGATAGCGGATATTCAACCCCCTGAAATTGAAACAAAAATAGCCATTATCGAACGGAAGATTCAAGAAAATAATATTGAGTTACCGAACAACGTCATTCATTATATTGCGTCTCATGTCGAATCCAACATCCGGGAACTGGAAGGTTTTCTTGTGCGCATAGGCGCCTATTCATCACTGACCGGCAGGGAAATTGATTTGGATCTGGTGAAAGAAGTTTTAAGCAATCTTGTGAAACATCACAAGCAAAATGAAATTACCGTTGAAGAAATTATGAAGGTCATTTCAGGAAAATTAAATATAAAAATATCGGATATCAAAGCCCAGAATAAGAATAAAAATATAGTGTTTGCCCGCCAGATCGCCATGTATCTGGCAAGAAAGTTGACGAACTATTCTTTCCCGGACATCGGACAAAAAATTGGTGGACGCGATCACTCCACGGTGATTTACGCCCATAACAAAATTCTGAACAAAATAAAATCGGATATGAAAATGAAAAATCTTGTTCAGGAACTGGAGGATATTTTAATCCACAAATAATCATCATTATATAAAAATTTTATCAACATGCGGACAGAATATATATAGTGAATTTATATAAAGGAATTATTTTCATCAACATATCAACAGGGATTACTATTAATACTGTTTTTATAATATATAAGAAATCTAGAGAATAATAAATACAAGGAGGATATATGGAATTTAAAATTAACAGAGAAACTTTTCTTGACGGTATTCAAAAAACATTAGGTATTGTCGAGAAAAAAACAACCATACCTATTTTAAATAATATTCTTCTGAAAGCCGATTCCAATAAGGTCAGAATTATTGCCACCGACCGTGAAATTATTTTGATGTCTGATTATGAGGCGGAAGTGATGGAAAAGGGTGAAATCACGATATCCGCAAAGAAAATTTATGAAATGATCCGGGAAATTCAGGGAGAATTCATTAATTTTGTGCAAAAAAACAATATTGTCAAAATATCTTCCCAAAGAGCATTTTACAAAATACCGGGGTTGCCCGCTGATGATTTTCCCAGTATTGCGGATGACCAGGATATTCCTTTCTCCAAAATTCAGGGAAACATTATTAAAGATTTAATTAATAAAACATCCTTTGCCATGGCGACCGATGAAACCAGAAAAAACTTAAACGGTGTTTTACTGGAAGCGGGGCTGGACGGGTCCAATTATTTACTGAGAATGGTGGCGACGGACGGTCATCGTTTGGCGATGGCCAAGGGATTTACGGCTGGGCCGACGCTCAAAACCGTGAAGGGAATTATTATCCCGCGCAAGGGACTGATGGAAATCAAAAAAATTATTGATGAAAATGAAGAGGTTCAGATCGGTCTGCACAAAAATATGTTTGTGGTGAAAACAGATAATACGCTTTTAAAAGTAAGTCTGGTGGATGCCGATTATCCGGATTACAAAAAAGTGATTCCCACGGAAAAGGGTATCAGTGTGGTTTTGGAAAAAGATTATTTTCTGCACGCGTTAAGAAGAATGAGTGTAGTTTCCTCGGAACGATACGGAGGGGTGATTCTTTCGTTTTCCAAAGGAAAACTGACACTGAATTCCACCAATCTGGATGTCGGAGAAGCCACGGAGGAAATCGATATCGAATATAACGGAGATGTGATCGATAGTGGATTTAATGTGAACTATCTCATTGATTCCATATCTGTGGTCAATAAAGACAATCTGGTCTTTGAAGTGGGGTTGGGGTTAAAGCCGTCATTGATTAAACAGGCGGAGGATGACAGTTATTTGTGTATTATTATGCCTTTAAAAATATAGCAGCAGAGAGGAAGTTTAAATTTAGATATGACACATAATTATGATGCGGATAGTATTAAAGTATTAGAAGGTCTGGAAGCTGTTCGTAAGCGGCCGGCAATGTATATAGGTTCCACCGGTAAAGAAGGTCTTCACCATCTTGTTTATGAAGTTGTCGATAATAGTATTGATGAAGCAGTGGGTGGTTTTTGTGACACCATTACCGTGAAAATCAGGGTGGATAACAGTATTGTCGTAGATGACAATGGCCGCGGCATTCCCATTGATATGCATAAAACGGAAGGCGTATCTGCGGCAGAAGTCGTCATGACCAAACTGCACGCCGGCGGGAAATTTTCCAACGACTCCTATAAAATATCCGGAGGTCTCCATGGCGTGGGCGTGTCAGTTGTGAATGCGCTTTCCAAAACCTGCGAGCTGGAAGTGCGTCGTGACGGCAATGTTTATATGCAATCCTACAAACGCGGTATTCCGGATGCTCCTCTGGAAAAGATCGGTAAAACCCGGGGGAAGGGCACCAAAGTCACCTTTTTACCGGACGATGAAATCTTTGAAGAAACGGAATTCAGCTACGATATTATTGCCAATCGTTTACGCGAGTTGGCCTTCTTAAATTCAGGCGTTAAAATTATTCTCATTGATGAACGCGCCAATAAGCAGAATGAATTTTTCTACAAAGGCGGCATCATTTCCTTTGTGGAATACATCAATCGCAATAAAAAAGTTCTGCATAAAAATCCGATTTATGTTTCCGGCGCCCGGGAAGACTGCTCTGTGGAAGTGGCGCTGCAGTACAATGAAACGTACCTGGAAAACATTTTTTCATTTGCCAACAGCATCAACACCACCGAAGGCGGCACGCACATGATCGGATTTCGTTCCGCTCTGACCCGCGTGTTCAATAATTACGCGACCAATAACAAAATTCTCAAGGATGGCAAGGAATCGCTGCGCGGCGAAGATTTGCGTGAAGGGCTGGCCTGTGTCATCAGCGTCAAAGTCAGGAATCCGCAGTTTGAAGGTCAGACGAAAACCAAGCTGGGCAATTCCGAAGTCCGGGGTCTGGTTGAAGGCATTATTTACGACAAGATCGGCAGTTATCTGGAAGAGAATCCCTCCGTTGCCAAACAAATTCTCAATAAGTGCATGGAAGCGGCGCGCGCGAGAGAAGCGGCAAGACGCGCCCGGGAACTGACCCGCCGCAAAAGCGCTCTGGAAGTTGGAGCATTACCGGGCAAACTGGCCGATTGCCAGGAAAAAGATCCGGCGCTTAGCGAAATCTATCTGGTGGAGGGCGATTCCGCCGGCGGTTCGGCCAAGCAGGGCCGGGACCGGAAGAATCAGGCGATATTGCCGTTGCGCGGTAAAGTTCTAAACGTAGAGAAAGCGCGTTTCGATAAAATGCTGCAGAATGAGGAAATCAAAACCATGGTGACGGCTTTCGGAGCCGGCATCGGCGCCGAAGATTACGACATCAGTAAATTGCGGTATCATAAAGTCATCATCATGACGGATGCAGATGTGGACGGCGCGCATATTCGCACGCTGCTTCTGACCTTCTTCTTCCGGCAGATGCGGGAGTTGATTGAAAAGGGATATTTGTTTATCGCGCAGCCGCCGCTGTTTAAAGTGGTGGAGAAAAAGCAGGAATTCTATCTTCAGAATGAAGAACAGATGAAAAATTATATTCTGGAAAACGGCGTGGGCAAGGTCAAGCTGGTCATGGGCGACGGCTCGCCCTTTCCGGTCAACGGCAACAAGCTGCTCACCCTGATTAAAAAAGTCATGCGGATTAGAGACCAGCTGGAACGGTTTGAAAAGGAAGGCAAGGATGGCAATCTGATCCGTATTCTGGCCGGCGATCCCACCCTCACCGATGACAGCTTTAAGAGCGAAAAGGCGCTGACGGCCATCGCCAAAAGAACCGGTGTGGCGCTAGGCGAGAGTTTTGCCGATTTTCAAATCGAAACCGATGAAGACCATGGCGGCTTTAAAATCGTTTTCCACCTGAAGAAAAATGGACACACCATTGCCTCCTGCATCAACCGGGAGGTCTTCCGGACACCGCAGTTCGAGGATGTCCGGTTATTGCTGGATCAGGTGGCTATTCTCGGAGAGGGTCCCTACATCGACAACAGCGATGAATCGTCAACGCCGGTTACACTGGACAGTCCCAAAGCGCTGGTGGATTACATTGTCAACATCGGCAAGAAGGGCCTGACGGTGCAGCGCTATAAAGGTCTGGGTGAAATGAATCCCGAACAGCTCTGGGAAACGACCATGAATCCCGAGAAGCGCACGCTGCTTCAGGTTACGGTTGACGATGCGGTCGAGGCGGACACAATTTTTACTACATTGATGGGAGATCAGGTTGAACCGCGGCGCGACTTTATTTTTGCCAATGCCATGAATGTTTCGAATTTAGATATTTAGTTAGCAAGTTAGAATTTGTTTTATATCAAAAAACAAATTCGTAAACTTGCTTATCCAGCAGAGCTGGGCAAGGACATTAGAAAAAAAATTATATAACGATTGTACCGGCATGATGTGCCGGTTTGCATACCAAGAGAGGAAGGAACAAAATGGAACGTGATATCCACCATAAGCAAACCCTGGTGAATATAGAAGATGAAATGAAAAAATCCTACATGGATTACTCCATGAGCGTCATCATCGGCCGGGCGATTCCCGATGTGCGCGACGGACTCAAACCGGTACATCGCCGGATTTTGTATTCCATGTATGAATCGGGATACCGCCACAATAAACCCTACAAGAAATGCGCCCGTATCGTCGGCGATATCATGGGTAAATACCATCCGCACGGCGACGCGGCGATTTACGACACGCTGGTGCGCATGGCGCAGGATTTTTCACTGCGCTACATGCTGGTGGACGGACAGGGCAACTTCGGGTCGATTGACGGCGATCCTCCCGCGGCCATGCGTTACACGGAAAGCCGCCTGGCGCGTATTTCCGATGAGGTGATGGCCGATCTGGAAAAGGATACCATCGATTTCGTTCCCAACTATGATGAATCCCTGACGGAACCGTCCGTGCTGGCCACGCGCCTGCCCCTGCTGCTGCTCAACGGCACCTCCGGTATTGCCGTCGGTATGGCGACGAACATTCCGCCCCATAACATAACGGAAATTGTCAACGGCACCATCGCCTGCATCAAGAATCCCGCGATCACCATTGAACAGCTGATGCGCCATATTCCGGGGCCTGATTTCCCCACCGCCGGATTTATCAACGGCCGTGAAGGCATTCTGGCCGCGTACAAAACCGGCCGCGGCATCATCAAAATCCGGGCGCGGGCTCTTATTGAAAAGAACGGCCGCACCGACAAGGAAAGCATTGTCATTACGGAACTGCCGTATCAGGTCAACAAGGCGATGCTGATCGAAAAAATCGCCGAACTCGTGCGCGACAAAAAAATAGCGGGCATTTCCGATCTGCGCGACGAATCCGACCGCGAAGGCATTCGCGTAGTCATCGATCTCAAGCGTGATGAGAATTCCGCGATCATTCTCAATCAGCTCTATAAATTCACGCAAATGGAAGTTTCCCTCGGCATTATTATGCTGGCGATTTCCGAGGGCAGGCCGCAGGTTTTCAACCTGAAAGAAGTGCTGGAGAAGTTCATTGCCTTCCGTCAGGAAGTGGTCATTCGCCGCACGCGGTTCGAACTGGCGCGCGCCAAAGAGAGAGCGCACATTTTAGAAGGTTATATCATTGCCTTAAACAATATCGACGCGATCATTAAAGTCATCAAGGCATCGAAAACGCCCGCTGACGCCGCCGTGCAGTTATGCGCCAAATTCAAATTGTCGGAAATCCAGGCCAAGGCTATTCTGGAAATGCGGCTCCAGCGCCTGACCGGTCTGGAGCGGGACAAGATCGATGCAGAGTACGCCGAAGTGACCAAGCTCATTGCTTATCTGCAGGGGATTCTGGATGACCCGCAGAAAGTTCTTCAGGTCATCATTGACGAACTCAACGAAATTAAGCAAAAATACGGCGACGAACGCCGCACGGAAATCGTCGCCAGCTCGGAAGACATTAATATCGAAGACATGATTGTGGAAGAAGACGTGGTCGTCACGATCTCGCATGCCGGCTACATCAAGCGCAATGCGGTCAGTCTCTACAAGAGTCAGCACCGCGGCGGCCGCGGCAAGGTCGGCATGGGCACCAAGGAAGAAGATTTTGTTGAAAAAATCTTCATCGCCTCCACGCACAATTATCTGCTGATCTTTACCAGCGCCGGCAAAGTGTACTGGCTCAAAGTTTATCAGATTCCACAGGCCGGGCGCGCAGCCAAGGGAAAGGCAATTGTCAACCTGATCAACCTGGCCCCCGGTGAAAAAGTCATGGCAACCCTGCCGGTGCGGGAATTTGTCGATGACAAGTTCATCGTGATGGTGACCCAAAAAGGCACTATCAAGAAAACGGAACTTACCGCCTATGCCAATCCGCGCGCCGGAGGCATCATAGCCATTTCTATCGATGAAGGCGATGAACTGGTGGAAGTGCAGTTGACGATGGGCAACCAGGATGTCTTTATCGCGACAAAACAGGGCATGGCCATCCGCTTCAAGGAAGACGACGTGCGCGATATGGGCCGAACCGCCCGCGGCGTTCGCGGCATCAGTCTGGAAGAAGGCGATGAAGTGATCGGCATGGATATCCCCGCCCAGAATACATTCATGCTCACCGTTTCCGAAAACGGTTTCGGCAAATGCACGCCGGTAGATGAATACCGCGTACAATCGCGCGGCGGCAAAGGCACGATCAATCTGAAAACAGTCGAAAAAGTCGGCAACGTCTCCGGCGTTCTGCAGGTGATCGGCGAAGATAACGTCATGCTCATCAGCAATGCCGGTAAAGTTATCCGGCTCAAGGTGCAGGAAATTCCGGTCAATCACCGCGTCACGCAAGGTGTCAAACTGATTGATCTGGAGCCGGAAGAAAAACTCGTCGGCGTCGCCCGTACCACATCCGAGGCCGAGGGTAAGGATGACGGCACAAACGGCGATGACGAAGCAGACGGCGCATCCGAAGATAACGGTAATGCGGAAGGATAAAGGATTGTTTATGAAACAGCCCAAGCAACCTCTTGCAGAAGTATTTGGTCATCTGGTCAAGGATCAGTCCGCTAGTGCAAATCGGTATCGGGCTCGACGACTCTGCCCGTTTAACAACAAGGTGCCGAACTGCACAAAAGATAAGGCAAAAAATCCCCTAGGGGTTTGTAGTGTACTGTATGACGGTGAACCTGCTATTACATGTCCCATCAGATTTCGCGAAGATTGGTTGATTACGGATGATGCTGCATCGTTCTTTTTTCCCGCTGATGCAACATGGAGTTCTTTGACGGAATTAAGACTCAATGATGCACAAGGGAAGTCCGCTGGCAATATCGATGTTGTTCTTGTTTCGTATGATCAGAATGGCAAGGTTCTTGACTTTGGCGCCCTAGAAATTCAAGCCGTATACATTTCCGGCAATGTGCGAGATCCCTTTGAGTATTTCATGAAAAACCCGAAAGAAAGAGCAAAGATGGATTGGTCCGAACAACCGAACTATCCACGCCCGGACTATTTATCATCATCACGAAAGCGACTTGCGCCTCAATTACTGTTTAAAGGCGGTATTCTTCATTCATGGCAAAAGAAAAGTGCAGTTGCCTTAAACAAAAGATTCTTTGAGACGTTGCCAAAACTCACAACGGTCCCGAAAGAGAAAGCGGATATAGCGTGGCTAATTTATGATTTGGTGTTGACAAAAGTTAATGGACAGCAGCGTTACAGATTGACCAAGATTGAGGAAGTATTTACCGAGTTTGAACCTGCGCTCCTTTCCATTACAACTCCTGTACCGGGGAGTATGAACGATTTCATAAAATTGCTGCAGGAACGACTTGACGAACAACTTGAGACTCCACCCACGAACAAGACCATTGAGAAACCATTTTGACCATGGCACCCCGGCAGTCATCACTATTTCCTGACATATTTCAGGATACTGGTTTGCCTAAACCGGTTAATGTTTCCTCTATTCCCCAACGGAGCCCATTTCGTTACCCTGGTGGCAAGACGTGGTTCGTCCCAACTTTCAGGGCGTGGATTGGAAGCTTGAAAACCAAACCAAAGATTCTTGTTGAACCCTTTGCTGGTGGAGGGATTATTAGCTTAACAGCACTTTTTGAGAAGTTAGTTGATCGTGTTGTCATGGTCGAACTTGACGCGGACATAGCGGCAGTGTGGACAACTATTGTCAATGGTCATGCAAAGTGGTTGGCGAAACGAATCATCGAATTTGACCTCACCAAAGAATCCGTAATTAAGGAGATTTCCCGCACGGATGTAGATGTTAAGACAAGGGCATTCCATACAATCCTGAAGAATAGGACATTTCACGGTGGAATATTGGCCGAGGGTTCTGGTTTCCTTAAATATGGTGAAAACGGAAAAGGTATACATTCGCGCTGGTATCCCAGCACTCTCGCTCGCCGTTTCACAGAATTGGATATGGTGGCTGAATTAATAGACTTTCGTCAGCAAGATGGCATTGCCGCTATCCACGAATATGCTCAAGAAAAGAGAGCAGCTTTCTTTATTGATCCACCGTACACAGCTGGCGGTAAAAAGGCAGGGAAGAGATTGTATCGATACTGCAATCTCGATCATGATAAACTCTTTGCGGCTTGCGAAGCCATTAGAGGAGATTTTCTCATGACCTATGACAATGCGGAAGAGGTTAAGATCATGGCGCGCGCGCACGGTTTTCAAATGCGTCTGATACCGATGACTAACACACACCACGCTACAATGGAGGAGCTAGTAATTGGCAAAGAGCTTTCTTGGATGGATCAGTATCCTGCGGTTCACGAACCGCAAGCCAAGTACAAGACAAAGAAAATCGCAACAAGCACTGCCACGCGTGGGCGACAATCTCGTCGTGCTGCTGTACATCGTTAAAAATATCCTAAGCACTTTGCTCCATTGTTCAATAAGCAATATTCAGTTATACTTCCATCATGTCGCACTATAAATATTTTAATCATACGGCTGATATCGGTGTTGAAATTACAGGCCGGACCAGAAAAGTGCTATTTGTAAACGCTGCCGAAGCTTTGTTTGATGTAATGATTGAAAACAAAGCGGGTCGGAAAGCCGTAAATCGGCAGAAAAAGATAACGGTCGAAGGTTCTGATATTGCGGATTTACTGATTAATTTTTTGCGGGAACTGCTGTATCTGTTCAACGGCGAACAATTTATAACAGTCAGTTGCGAAATTACAAAGTTTTCCAATAAAAAATTGCAGGCACGGTTAACGGGAGAATCGTTTAACAGCAAAAAGCATTTGATTAAAACGGAAATCAAGGCGGTTACTTATTCCGGCGCAAAGGTGGAGAAAATTGAACGTGCTTGGAAAGCAAGGGTGATCTTAGATGTCTGAAACAACTTCGAGTAGATGTCATTCCGAACGCATGTGAGGAATCTTAAAGACGACAATATATTAAGATTTCTCCCTACGGTCGATATGACACTTCACACCAGCGATAAGATTGGAAGATCTTTATAATGTCTGACATTGTTTTAGAAAAGTTAGATGACAACCGGTTGCTTCTGCCGCAGACGGGCGGCATGAGGGTGCCGGGGATTATCTTTGCCAATGAAAAAATCTTTCAGCTTTTAAAGGGTGACGAAAGCGCCAAACAGGTGGCCAACGTTGCGCATTTGCCCGGTATCGTGAACTTTTCTCTGGCGATGCCGGATGTCCATTGGGGGTACGGTTTTCCCATCGGCGGCGTAGCGGCCTTCGATCTGGATGGCGGCATTATTTCGCCGGGCGGCGTGGGCTACGATATCAACTGCGGTTGCCGTTTGATGACCACGAATTTAACCCTGGGTGATATTAAGGCAAGGCTCAGCGATTTAACCACAGCGCTTTATCAGCACATTCCTTCGGGTGTGGGCTCCACCGGTTCGGTAAAATTGTCGGGCAGAGACCAGAAGAAGGTGCTGGAGGAAGGCGCTGCCTGGGCGGTAAAAGCCGGATTTGGTTCCGCCGAAGATCTGGAGACAACGGAAGACGGCGGCGCCATCGCCGGGGCCGATCCCGAGCAGGTATCGAATCGTGCTCTGGAGCGCGGCAAGCAGCAACTGGGCACGCTGGGTTCCGGTAATCATTTTCTGGAAATTGAAGTGGTGCAGGAAATCTTCGATGAAGAAGCGGCCAAGGTCTTTGGTTTGCGCAAAGGGCAGATTGCCGTGATGATTCATACGGGTTCGCGCGGCTTGGGTTATCAGATATGCGATGATTACTTGGCATTGATGGTCAAGCACGCGCAAGAAACAGGTATAGCGCTACCAGACAGGCAACTGGCCTGTGCCTATCTTGATTCGGGTCGGGGGAAAAATTATCTGGCAGCCATGGCCTGCGGTGCCAATTACGCCTGGGCCAACCGGCAGATACTGATGCACAAAACGCGGGAAGTATTTGAGAAAACTCTGCGGATGTCGCCGCGTGAAGTGAACATGCGGCTGGTGTATGATGTCTGCCACAACATTGCCAAGATAGAATCGTTTAATATCGGAGGTGTGCTGAAAAAACTTTGCGTTCACCGTAAAGGAGCGACCCGCGCTTTTCCCGCCGGTCATGACGCGATTCCCGAGCGTTATAAAAAAGTCGGTCAGCCGGTTTTGATTCCCGGCGATATGGGAAGCGGTTCTTTTGTGCTGGTCGGTCAGGAGAAAGCGATGTCGGAAACCTTCGGCAGCGCCTGTCACGGAGCAGGCCGTGTCATGAGCCGGTCGCAGGCGATCAAAACCAGCCGTGGACGCTCCATCGCCCGCGAGCTTTCGGACAAAGGTGTTTTGGTGATGGCGGGTTCCAAGGGAACGCTCAACGAAGAAATGCCCGAAGCCTATAAAAATGTGCAGGATGTTGTGCAGGTGATGCACGATTCGGGCATTGCGAAGAAGGTGGCGCGTTTAAAGTCCCTTGCGTGCATAAAAGGCTAAGTGTTTTGTGGAAAAAATTGCAAAGCTGATGTAAGAAGAGTTAAACGTTTTGCATCATACCCGCACGTGTCATTTCGAGAAGCAAAGCGACGAGAAATCTAAGATTCCTCACCCCGATAAATCGGGATTCGGAATGACATGTTGATTATCGGGCAAAGCTTTAACATGGAAACTAACACCGGGAGAACACCGTGACGGAAATCATTTTTGATGAAAATGAAGATTGGGAAAAGCGAGTATTGTGCAGCGATGAGTCCTGTATCGGCACCATCGGTCCCGACGGCAAGTGCAAAGAATGCGGGAAAGCGTATGAGGGCAACGTGCCCGAAGGCAACATAAATGAAATTGTTCATGAATTAAGTCCGAAAAAACAAGCTTCCTCCGATGATCATGCGGATGAGGATTGGGATAAACGAGTATTGTGCTCCGACGGGGCATGCATCGGTGTGATCGGCCCGGACGGCAAATGCAAGGAATGCGGGAAGCCGCTGTAAATATAAATAACTATGCCAGTTGAAAAAACCAGAACGACCCACATATTGATTTCTGTTTTTCACGGCATTCCCCGATTTGTGCGCAAGGGAATGTTTTTATCGATTTTTTTTCTTTTTTATCACATCGGCACAAAAAGCCGTTTAATTACACTGCATAATCTGATGCGTTCCTTTCCCGAAAAGAACACAAAAGAAATCATCAAAATCGCCAAAGGCGTTTACCGCCATTTTGCCATCGTTGCCGCTGAGTTTTTCGATTTACCTTACATTACCAAAGACAATATCCATGAATGGGTTGATGTTGAAGGTGTGGAAAATTTTCAGGCGGGTATTGCCAAGGGAAAAGGAATGCTCTCTATTGTGGCGCATTTCGGCAACTGGGAATTGATGACGATTGCCGGTCCGATGTATCTCAAGCCGATGTACATTGTGTACCGGCCGCTGGATAATCCAGTTATCGATAATGTCGTGGAATACGTGCGGACCATGCAGGGCAATGATATGATTCCCAAAGGGGGATCGGGCAAAAGAATTATGGAGTTGCTCCGGGAAAATAACCTGATCGGTATTCTCAGCGATCAGAACGTCGCCCATTATGAAGGCGTGTTTGTCGATTTCTTCGGTCGCAGCGCCTGTACGGGAGTCGGCCTGGCGGTGATGGCCATGCGTTCGGGCGCTCCTGTTCTTCCCGCATTTATGGCCCGGCAAAAATCAGGCAAATATAAATTTATCATCAAACCGACGATTGAAGCGGTTTGTACGGATAATTACGAAAACGACCTGGTCGTGAATACGCAGCGCTTCACAAAAATCATTGAAGAGGTTATCCGCGAATACCCCGATCAATATTTCTGGTTCCACCAGCGGTGGAAAACAAAGCCGTGGCAGAAGAAGAAAGAGTGAATCGTTGAGCATGAATAGTGAAAACGGTGGATAAATTATTTATCCACCGTTTTTTTAAAGGATCTCACATCCCCATTCGCTGCGCTATGGGGATAGTTTCCAATAGCCTTCAGCTATTGGATAGTTCGGCTTACGCTTCAGACGTCATTACACTCGTCTTTAGCTTGCCTCACTACCACTTACGCTTCGAACTGCACTTCGTGCCGGGGATAATTTCCAATCCCGATGACTCGGAATTGGATAGTTCGACTAACGAATATTACTGCGCTACGCTTGTAATATTCGAGTCTCACTAGAACTCGTACAGCTTGCTTCCCGGGATTACCGTGAAATTCTTCTTCGTCAGAACGTCGATGGCTTTTTCGGGGTTGTCGAAGCGGAAAATGATGACGGCGTTCTGGCCGCTTTTTTCCACGAAAGCGTAAAGATATTCCACATTGATGCCTTCTTTGGAGACTACTTCCATGATGCTGTGCAATCCGCCCGGTTTGTCGGGAACTTCCACAGCGACAACGGGGGTTTTGCTGACCCGGAAGCCGCTTTCCTTGAGGACCTTGTTGGCTTTTTCGACATCATTGACGATCAGGCGCAGAATGCCGAAATCGACGGTTTCCGCCACGGACAATGTACGGATATTGATATTGGCTTCTTTCAGGACGCGCGTCGCGTCTTCCAGCGTGCCGGGTTTGTTTTCCAGAAAAACCGATATTTGTTCTACTTTCATCGTAACCCCCTTATGTATGTATCAAATGTGGCGTTTATCAATAATTTTGGCGTCGTTTTTCTTCAATGTATTGGGCTGCACAAGCTTGACGCGCGCGGAGATGCCCAGGTAATCCCTCATATCTTTGATAATTCTTTTTTCAATCTTCTGGAGTTCCTTGATGCTGCCGGAGTCGCTGAATATCTTGTCGTTAACCTCCACTTGCAAATCCAACGTGTCCAGCGCTCCGACTTTGTCGATGATGACCTGATAGTTCGGCTCCAGCCCTTCGATATCCACGAGGATGGCTGCGATCTGCGAGGGGAAAACATTGATGCCCCGGATAATCAACATGTCGTCGCTGCGCTTCAACACCCTTTCCATTTTGACATGGGTGCGGCCGCAGCGGCACGGTTCGGTAATCAGACGCGATATGTCGCCGGTGCGGTAACGGATCAGCGGATTGGCTTCTTTGGTCAGGGTTGTAAAAACCAGTTCCCCTTCTTCTCCCTCGGGAAGCACGGCGCCTGTTTGCGGATCAATGGTTTCGACAATGAAGTGGTCTTCGAAAATATGCATGCCGTGACGGCCTTCCATGCATTCCATCGCGATTCCCGGACCGATGATTTCCGATAATCCGTATAAATTCAGCGCGGTGATGCCGAACACTTTTTCAATGTCGTCACGAATGGCGTCGTTCCACGGTTCGGCTCCGAAAATACCCACGCGAAGCTTCAGGGCTTTGATGTCAATGCCGAGGGTCTGACCTTCTTCGGCGAGATGCAGGGCGTAGGATGGTGTCGAGCAAATGACGGTCGGCCCGAAATCCTGTAAAATCATGAGTTGTCGTTTGGCGTCTCCGCCGGAAATGGGGATGACGCTGGCGCCGATTTTTTCCGCGCCGTAGTGCAGACCGAGACCGCCGGTAAACAAGCCGTAACCGAAGGCATTGTGGATAATATCGTTTTTGGTAATGCCGGCGGCAACCAGCGAGCGTGCGATTAAATCCGACCAGGTTTCAATGTCGCGTTTGGTATAGCCGAAAACGGCGGACCGTCCGCTGGTACCGGAAGAGGCATGGAGGCGGACAACGCTGCTCATGGGGACGGCAAACAAACCGAAGGGGTAATTGTCGCGCATATCATTTCTGGTGGTAAAAGGAAGCTTGTTCATGTCGGCAATGGATCGGATATCATCCGGTTTGACCTTGGCTTTATCAAAGGATTTTTTATAAAAACCGACGGTATGATAGACGCGCTCCAGCGCCTGCTGTAATCTTTTGGCTTGCAGGGCTTTGATGACTTCGCGGGGCATGGTTTCAAATTCTTCATTGTAAATCATGATGGAGCCTCCTCTTTCAGGTAGCAACTAACGGAATTGATGGAAGTCTAACAAAACTTTTTGCCTGTGGCAAGAAGCTTTCTGCGCAAAACGCCGTTCCTTAAGCGTTTTGTTTGCGGAAAAATTCTTCCGCGAGCAGAATGCCCAGAACGGTTTTGGCATCGATGATTTCACCGTTTTGAATGAGTGTGTGCGCCCGGGAAAAACTGACGGGAATCGTCTCGATGAATTCATCTTCATCGGGGGTAAGCGGTGCGTGAATTAAATTTTTGGCCAGAAAAAAATACATGTATTCGTTGCAGTAGCCGGGCAGCAGATACCCCTCGAAAAGCTTGACTAAATGCTTGCATTGAAATCCGGTTTCTTCGGCGAGTTCCCGCTGCGCGCAGATATCGGGAGCTTCGTTTGCGCTGTCCAGTGAGCCGGCGGGAATTTCCAGCAGGTTCTGTTTAACGGCGTTACGGTACTGTTTGATTAACAGCAGCTCATTGTTTTCGTTGACGGCGACAATGGCCACCGTGGGGGGATGGTTGATCCAGCTTTGTCTGGCCGTTTTGCCGTTAGGGAACGTGACCTCTTCTTCCCGGACGTCGAAAATTTTGCATTGATATACTATTGAAGATTTTTTTGCGGCCATCAACGCTCCGGATGATCAGTTGGTTTTGATGATGGACAGGAGATGCTGTTCAATTTCTTCCTTGGGCAGGGCGCCGGTCACGCGATGCACCATTTTGCCTTCCTTAAAAAAGAGCATGGTCGGAATGCTGCGAATTCCGTATTGTGAAGCCGTAATAGGATTTTCATCCACGTTGAGCTTGACGACCTTGACGCCGTTGGCGTAATCGGAGGCCAGTTCGTCAATGATCGGCGCTAATGTCCGGCAGGGGCCGCACCAGGGCGCCCAGCAATCCACCAGCACGGAGGATTCGGAAGCGAGCACTTCGCGGGTAAACGTCTGGTCTGTCACGTCGAACGGTAACACTTTTTGCTGGGGAATGATCAGCGGTTCACGGCATTTACCGCATAACGGTTTTTGATCCATTCGGTTTTCCGGCATTCTGTTTTTGGTGCCGCATTTGAGGCAGCGAATAATTAATTCTTCCAGCGACGCGCCGCATTTGCCGCAGAGCGACCGCCCCTGTAGTTTTTGTTTCGGTATTCTATTTTTTGTTCCGCAGTTCAGACAGCGGATAATGACGTTTTCTGGCATCGCGTTTTACCTTGGCGAACATTATCTCTTTTTTACCGGAAAAAGGCAAATCATATGGCAACGCTGACTCTAACCGGTTTCAGGAGGCGAATCAGTTCCGCCGCCGGCATCCTTGCCAGCAGGCCGCGGCTGCCGGCGTTGATAAAAATATCCGGCAAATCGGCAATGGTCTGTTCCATGTAGACCGGCATCGTTTTTCGGGTCCCGAAAGGAGACGTGCCTCCGACTTTGTAAGCCGTGTGTTTTTCCGCCACGGCCGGGTTGCACGGGGATACCGATTTCACGCCAAGCGCGCGGGCGAGTGATTTCGTGGAAACCTCTTTGTCGCCGTGCATCAGCATGATCAGGGGCTTGCCTGTTTCGTCCTCCATAATCAGCGTTTTAATGACGCTATGTTCGTCTACCATCAGTTTGCCGGCCGCTGTTTTTGTGCCTCCTCTTTCCTCATAAGGATAAGTATGTAAAGTAAACTGAGCTTTGTGCGCCTTCAGGGCTAAAACAGCGGGTGTTGTCGGAATTTTTTCTTTATTCATCATGAATATAATAACAACGAAACGTTATAAATCAACAGATAAGAGTGCATTTAAGGATGTCATGTCCATGACCGATGAAAGGAGATGTATGGTGACGGATAGAGCCGGTGCAAGCTGTGCGCAAGAAAACCATGATCACGGGAAACGTTTCCGCAGGGGTCCATCCGCGGGACGACAACGTAATGCCTTGAAACTATGAAATATTTTTAACGAGAAAGATTCTTGAGGTCAAACGGCAATCCGAAAGCCGCCACATGGGTGACCTTTTCCAGCCGCAGAGTCGGTTTCCCGCCGGCCATCAATGCTCGTTGACAGACTGGAATGATGCGGCAGGCGGCAATATAGGTTTGTTTGTGATTTTTCAATGTTCCGCCGGCCAGGGTAATCTGCAGAAGGAAGCTCAGGATCAAGTCATCGTCATGAAAGGGACTGACCATATTGCCGAGGGAATAGGTAATGACCACCGTCCGTTCCGGATCGCGCCGTGTCCGGTAAAACTCAACCGGTTGGACAACATGCGGATGGTGAGAGATGATCAGATCAAGCCCCGCTTCGGCCAGTTGATGAGCAACGGCCAGCTGGCGTTGGGCGGGAAAGAATTCAAATTCAAGACCCCAGTGGAGGGACCCGACGATAAAATCGCATTGCTGTGCCCGGCAGTAATTGATTTGCCGGATGGGCACAGACAGATCAACCTCCTCCGATAAGGCATTCAGTCGCACCCAATTGACATGATATTCCTGCTCCGGATCGATTTTTTTGCCGTTGAGGCCGAAGGTTAATCCGATAAAGCCTATTTTGACGCCTTGGACGTCAACAATCGCCGCTTTCTGTTGATCCGCTTTTTCACGATTCGTTCCAACGGCGACGATGCCTTCTTTTGCCAGAGCGTCGAGTGTGCTGATCACCCCTTCCTCGCCGTAGTCCCAGGCATGGTTGCCGGCGGTTGAGAAGACGGTGAACTTCCGATTTTTGTATCCTTTGAGCACCTGAAATTGCGCGGCCGAAATGTAGGTTGACGGGGTCTCGCTGCGGACGAATAATAAATTGCGCTGCGACTGAGTGGTCAAGGGAGCTTCCAGATTGGCAAAGGAGATATCCGCAGCAAACAACTCGGCGGCGATGCTCTCATAGAGCGAATCCGCCGAATTCGTCAGCAGATCGTTCTGCATCAGATCGCCCACGGCAGCCAGTTGTATTTGACTGGTTTGCTCAAAATCCGGAGGCAGCGAGAGCCGGGTTTCCGCCTGCCGGGCGAAAAAGTCCTCCAGAGAAGAGTTTTTTTCGGCCCAACGGATCGGGCGAGCCGATTTGTAAAGCCAGTGCAACTTATCGATGAGCGTCATGTGCTCGAAGCAACCGTCGGTCTTTCTGGGAAAACGCCACATATGAAAAAGATCGACAAACCCTAAAGCCAGCCGGATAATAAACCGTAAAGGCCGGGCAACGGACAGTTTTTCCTGAGGATTGGCCATTAACGACGTAAGAGCGTCCGGGTCGTGCTGGACTGCTCTGGTCTTCTTCTGTTTCGATTTTTTTTTGGCCTCGATGTGTTCCATGGTGTGGAGAAGTATAGGTACAACAATGATTTATGTCAACTGAATATCCTCTTGCCCATAACACGATGAACAACGTTCTCTTGATTTTACCGTTATTTTAAGTTATTGGTGCACAACATTTTCCTGTAGGAGAGAACCTTGCAGCTGAATCCCTGCGCCAAGCATAAACTGATTCGCGATTCCGTGCGGACGTTTGCGGAGACGGAACTTGCGCCTGTTGCGTCCGCAATAGACCGCGCTGCAACGTTTCCCCGTGAAATCATCGAGAAAATGAGGCCGTTGAATTATTTCGGCCTGCAGGTGCCGCGGGAATTCGGCGGCGCGGCTCTGGATTCCGTCAGCGCCGCTATCGTTGTGGAAGAAATCTCCCGTGTTTGCGCCGCGATAGGTTTGTGCGTGACGGTGCATAATGGTGTTGCCGTGTATCCCTTTTTACGGTTTGCGAACGCAGAGCAGAAGAAACACTATCTGCCCAAACTGGCCGGCGGCGAGTTGATCGGCGCATTCAGTCTGACCGAGGCTAATGCGGGCTCCGATTCCGCCAGTGTGGAAACGACGGCGGTCAAAAGAAATGATGCGTACGTCCTGAACGGCACGAAAATATTTGTGACCAACGGCGGTGTCTGCGATCTGGCATTGATTTTTGCGCTGACCGGTTCTGATCCGGGCAAACCGCAGAGCAGTGTTTTTATTGTCGAAAGCCAATATCCCGGATTTTTACGCGGCGAACTGGAAGATCTCTGCGGCATGCGCGCCAATCCGGTGTCGTCGCTTTTTCTCGAAGATTGCTGTGTGCCGGAAAAAAATTTGCTGGGTAAAATCGGCGACGGCATGAAAATCGGGCTGGCCACCCTGGATAACGGCCGCATCGGCGTTGCCGCGCAGGCGCTGGGCATCGCTCAGGGAGCGTTTGAAGCAGCGGTTAAATATGCCAAAGAAAGACAGCAGTTCAAAAAACCCATCGCGTCGCTGCAAACCATCCAGAATTATATTGCCGATATGGCCACCGAAATTGCCGCTGCGCGCCTGCTTTTATATCGCGCCTGCTCGCTGAAAGATGACGGCGCGGCCTTTGGCTGTGAAGCGTCCATGGCGAAGCTGTATTGCAGCACGGTCGCCTCCAGGGTGACGTCTCTGGCGGTGCAGATTCACGGCGGTTACGGATACAGCAAGGAATACGATGTTGAAAGATATTTCCGCGATGCGAAGGTTACGGAAATTTACGAGGGCACCAGCGAAATTCAGCGCATGGTTATCGCGCGATCCATACTGTCTCAGTTGATATTATAAAAATGCTAAATTTAGTCGTTTGTTTAAAACAGGTCCCCATGGTGACGGAACTGCCGTGGGATGAAAAGACGGGAACGTTGCGGCGTGACCTTGCCGCCGGAATGATGAATCCGGCCTGCAAGCACGCGCTGGAAGCAGCTCTGCAAATTAAGGAACATCATCCCGCCAATATCACCGTGATGACGATGGGACCGCCGGCCGCTGAGGAAGTGCTTCGGGAAGCGCTGGCGTTGGGCGCCGATAAAGCCGTGCTGGTTTGCGACAGGCTGCTGGCCGGATCGGATACCTTTGCCACATCGCTGATTTTGAAAGAGGCGATCAAAAAGAAATGTCCGAAATTTGATTTGATCCTTTGCGGAGCGTACACGGCCGACAGCGAAACGGCCCAGGTCGGACCGCAACTGGCCGAGGAACTTGATTTGCCCGCGGCGGCGTACGTGGAAAAACTGGAAATTTTCAGAAAAACGTTACGCGTCCGGCGTCTGGTGGATAATTTCCGCGAAACACTGGAAATGGAATTTCCGGCGCTGGTGACCATCTCGATGGAAAATTACAAACCGCGTTATACGGGGTTGGCGGGTCTGGAAAGTGCCTTTGACAAGAATGATGTGGTTATCCTGGATGCAAAAGCTCTGGGCTTGACGGCTGCATCCATTGAAAAAAAAGGCTCCCGCACCAAAGTTCGAAAAGTGTTTTTGAGGAAGACGCAGAAAGGCAATGTGCTTCTGCAGGGAGCGGCATCTGCGGTGGTGACGGAGTTTTTGGACAAGTATCAAAGAAAAATCGGCACCGTCATAGGGAAATCCATTGAAGAAAAGAAGTCCGATGAAAAAAAATAGTAAAAAAAGCATCTGGGTATTCGGCGATTACCGCAATTATTATCAAAACCGGGTCACTCTGCAATTGATTGCCCGGGCGGTTGCGTTGGCCAAGGTCATCGATGCGGAAGTATGCGCGTTGATTTTCGGTTATGAGATCGATGAATGGATTATGGAGTACACGGCCCATGGCGCCGATAGAATTCTGGCTATCGATGATCCGGAGTTGCAAAGCTACAGCACGGAACGATATCTGGCCATCATTGAACGATTGGCCGGAGAAAGAGATCCGGAAATTATTCTGATCGGCGCAACGGATTTCGGACGTGAATTTGCCCCCCGGCTGGCCAAACGCCTGAAAACAGGATTATCCGCTGACTGTGTCGGGTTGGATATCACCGATGACGGACTGCTGCTGCAGATCGCGCCTTCTTTCGGCGGCAATATGCTGGCGGAAATCGTCACGGAGCGCCATCGTCCGCAGATGGCTACGGTTCGTCCGGGCACCTTCAAGGAAATTCCTCACGATAATCAGCGGAAAGCCGTGGTTGAGCGTTTACCGCTGATGAAAAATCTACCGAAACCCCGCGTTCGTCTCATCGAGTATGAACGTTCCGTGGAAAAAGAACATACGATTGAGAATGCTTCCGTGATTGTTTGCGGCGGCCGCGGCATGGGCAACAAGGAAAAATTTAAAAAACTTCAGGAACTGGCCAGACTTTTAGGCGGCGATGTCGGCGCCACCCGTCCGGTGGTTTATGCGGGATGGGCGGACCACGACGTGCTGGTGGGGCAGGCCGGAAAACATATCAAGCCGAAACTCCTGTTTTCCTTTGGCATCAGTGGTGCGATCCAGCACACCGCAGGCCTTGGCGAGGCAAATTTCATCATTGCGATCAATAAAAATCCGCAGGCAACCATGCTGAAAATGGCCGATGTCGCTATTGTGGGCGATGCCAGTGATGTCCTCAATCATTTGATCAGAGAACTCAAAAAACGAATCAGAGAATGATTCTTCCAGAAGCAGCGAGGGATCCTAACGCTTCAAGTTTCATCATTCAAAAAGACGGATATTTCTGTCTGATTTATTTTTGTAGCGATTTCGGTATTTCGGATTCACAGGGAACGCCGGTTGAGCAAAGGCCGCAGCCATAAATAAAGATGTGATAATTTTTATTACAGTGTAAAAGAGATTTGGCGACCCTTTGATAGCAGGCTTCTTTATCATGGGTGTGTTCCGCCGTTATCGCATTCACCGGACAACGCTTTGCGCACTGCATGCATTTTTTCCCTTGGTAGTGCAAACAATAAGCATGAATATCATCAGGCCGTTGCCGGTTTGGCGTAAGCTTTAACTGGACAACAAAACTACCTGTTCTGTGGGCACACCCTTTTTCGGTAATCAAAAAATCCTGCATTCCAAAGGTGCCCAGCCCGGCGGCATAAGCCATATGCCGGTGAGACCAGGGAGAAGCCCAGCCTGCTTTGGGATAGCGCTTTTTGTTAAACATGGGCGTAACATCCGGCGCGATGGCCAAAATGCCCCTTCCCATCAGGTATGTCACTATTTCACGTACAAATGTCTGGCTGAAGATTTCACCCAAGAGGCGCGTCTGCGCCCAACGTTCTGCAGGCCATTCTTTCATGGCCGCATTATCGTTCTTGGTAATTTTCGTCAGTGGCAGGATAAAGGAAACGACGCTTAAGTCTTGAGCTCGGGGAGCGGGGACGCCATTTTGTTTGGCCTGCCACTGCATGATTTCTTCCGGGGTGAAGTGATGCGGTCCGATGATTGTTTTATATTTTTGAAAAATAGGATCGTCACCCCGAATAAATCCCACCAACGGCCCGGTAAAAATTTTCTCTCCGCAAAAGGGATATTCCATGGCATTTTCCGGATGAGTGGCTATCTTTTCCCCGATAGCGTTGATAAACCAATCTTCATTCAATACGGGATCATCAGGCATGCGCTGATAACCGGCATTAAATTCGGGCTGATGAGGATGGCCCCATCCACGCATTTCACCGATCGCATTTTTCATTCCACGGAAATCAGTGAGAAATGAAAATTTCCTGTATCCATCCGTTTTCTTCATTTGATACTTTTCCTTTTATTCGGGAGAGGATGCCGTACAGTAACGAAGACCTACGAAAATCAGCATGGCGGCGAAGATCAGGCGCAGCGTGTGATTCGAAATGATATTGGCGATGTTTCCGCCGAAATATGTTCCGCAAAGAATGCCGGGGATCAGACCCCAGAGGATTCCTTTTTCAACGTTCCCCATTTTCCAGTGGGTGAAAGCGCCGATGGCGCCTGCGGGAACGATGACCAGAAGAGATGTCCCTTGCGCCATATGCTGGGTAAAGCCGATCAGGATAACCATGACGGGAATCATGATTGTACCGCCGCCGACTCCCATCATGCCGGAAAGAAAACCGGTTACGGCTCCGGTCGTCAAAAGGATAATAAGTTTTGCAATATCGGGAACGGCGCCGATAACATTGGTCAAATACGGTTTCAAAAGCAAGAGTGCCGAACAGAAAATCAGGAAAGCCCCGAAATATTTTTTCAATTTATTTTCTGTAAGCGCGTTTGAGTAACGTGCACCCAGCGGTGCCGTGAGCACTGCCGTGACGGCCAAAAGGGCGGCGGCGGTCATATCCACGGAACCGTTCGAGGCATAGGTTATCGCTCCGCCGATTCCCGTAAAAACAAGTGCAACGAGACTGGTGCCGTGTGCTTTGTGCTGGGTCAACTTCAAAACCTCGGCCATCAGTGGAATCATAATCAACCCGCCGCCGATGCCCAGGATTCCGCCGAATGTTCCGGCGGTCAGCCCGATGAACAAACTAGTGATTACTGTTGTCAGTGGTGCCACCTCCGGTAGAAGCCGAAGGCTTCCTGTATTTAAGAAAGCGTCCTCCCGCGGGCGCGGGATGCATTTTACCCCGTGCAAGCGACGCGAAAATTCCTCCGCAGCAAATGACGCTCAAAATGGAAAAAATAAGTTTATTGCTTTTTAAAAAAAGCTGGTGATTAGCTTCCGAAATGGGATGATTTCCTAAAATAACGGCAAAAACCAGCATGGTGATTCCCATGCTGAACATTTGACCGGTCAGCCTCATCGTGCCCAGCGTGGCCGAGGCAACGCCGTAATATTTATTATTCACTGAACTCATGGTGGCATTGACATTGGGGGAAGAGAAAAGCGCGAAACCGATGCCCAGCAAAATAAGACAGAACAAAATATAGTCGATGCTTGTGGAACCGTTAAGAAATATTAAAAGGACAAGACCGATTACCGTGATGGCCATGCCGATAGAGGCGATGATCTGCGGTTCGAAACGATCGGAAAGTTTTCCGGCAAACGGTGAAATAAACGCCTGCATGACAGGTGCGGCAACAAGAATCGATCCAGCCTCGGCGGGCGTCAACAACTTGATGTTTTGGAGATAAAGACTTAGTAAAAAATTAATGACAAAGGTGGCGCTGTAGTTAATCAGGGCGGCCAGATTGGAGAAAGCAAAGACCTTGTTATTCCAAAACAGATGTATATCTACCAGAGGAAACGGGCTTTTCAATTGCTGGACGATGAATAAAGCCAGAAACAGAACTCCCGTGGCGATTAAAAATCCGGCATTCAACGACGGTAATTGGGAAAATCCGTACATAACGGCAAAAAGAGCAATAGCATAGATCAATGAACCGGTTAAATCGAACCCTTCATCAGCGCTGGCGGATATTTCCGGCTCAATGAGCGCTAAAGTGATGTAAACAATGACGACGCCCAGCAAAGCCGTAAAAAGAAAAATGTATCTCCAGCCCAGATATTGCGTGAGCAATCCGCCGATGAAAGGACCAACGGTTAAGCCGACATAAACGGCGGTTATATTGATGCCAAGAATTTTTCCCCGCTCCGACGGAGGATAAGCCGATATTAACAGGGCGGTCCCGGTGCTGAAAATCATTGCTCCGCCGATGCCCTGCAGTGCGCGGGCGGCAATGAGAAAGGATTGAGAGGGTGACCAGATGCAGAAAGATGACGCGACGGAAAAAATCATGGCCCCATAGATAAAAATTCTTCTACGTCCGTAGATATCGGCCAGCCGGCCTAAAGGAATGAGCGTGATGGCGGCGGCCAGGATAAAAGATGTCGCCACCCAGCTCAGAGACAGGGCGGTCATGGATAATTCTTTGGAGATGACGGGCAGGGCAACGTTGACTGCGGAACCCATAAATGGCGTCAGAAAAGAACTAAGTGTTGTAACCAGAAGGATGCAGAATTGTTTTTTATTGTTTCCTGTTTTCATTGATCGGGAACATTTTTTTTAAAGAGTGCAGGAAAATTATCCTTTCCGCAGGCCATCATCAGTGTCAGGGGCATAACCTTTTTTGCATGTTTGAGCATTTTATTCGTCAGATCACGAATATCCCACTGCGCGTGCGCGTCGGAACGGAGGCGCGCCAGATGATACATTTCACGGGCGTTGAATTTCATCAAGACTCTTTTGCGGTGTGCGTTGGTTAAAACATAAGCGGCGGCCGCGGGCGCCTTCGCCTTGATCTGCTCAAAAGCGTTTTGCGTTTTATGCATAATTTCCATGAAATGTTTCTGCTGACCGATGGCCTTGATGGAAGGCGGCATGGTTACGCCCAGTTGCGGATTATATTCCTGAGCGATAATGGTGGACATGCGATGCCGTTTGAGCTGAGCAAAGCAACTGGAACTCAGGATCAGTTCAAACTGCAGGTCGACGTTTTCCATTTCCCTCAAGACCGCGTCGTGCGCCTGCAAGTTCGCAAAAGCCGTTTTCATGAAAGCTTTTTTGGTCGGCGGGGTCATTTTGCCGGCCATGGTCAGGCACAGGGCATAAGGGATGTCGGACGCCGAGAACAATAAAGCGGCGGCAACGCGGTTGTCGGCGGCGGGTGTTGCATAAATCAGTTGCACATCGGATAATTTTTTAGAACCGTTGCCGTATTGTGCCGATAACTCCGCACACTGACTGCGCAAGTTTTGTCTGGTGAATTTGTCGTAATCGGTGGCTTTTGTGTAGCGGATCAGAGAAGGCGCGATGTCTTTTGTCGCTGCATACAATTGTTCGCTGTAATCCCGGGCTTCCGCCAGAGGCAGCGCGGCCAGACGCCTGAGCATCAGTTCCAGATTGCGCGTGTTAAGGGTCATGCCGAGTTGTGTTTGCGTGGCCATGGAAATGACATAACGGGCATCTTCCTTGGCCCAGCCTTCCAGCATGGATTTATTGGCGGGGTTCTCCGCCAGGGCTTTGTGCTTTTCAAAAATATACGGTCTGAGTTTTTCGTACAGCGCGTGGTAATATTCGTTTTGCATCGCGACTGTCGAGACAAACAAGTCGGTCAGATTGGCCTGTCTGATTTCTTCAGGAATGACAAAATCTTTGTTGAATAAAACATAACGCTGCGATTTTTCCGTGTAGGAGCACAGGCGGAACTTTTCAATTTCTTCCACCAGCAGGCGCGATACGCCGATAATATCAATATTGAAAACGGCGTGTTCGGCGACGGAGCTGTGCCCCATGTCGAAAACGATATTGCGGTTGGATTGGCGCGCCTTGTCCACTTCCTCGCGTGCAATTTCACGCAGTTCATGCACCGGTTTGGGACTGCGGCTGATGCGGGCGTAGGCTGCCGAGATGGTTTCCGGCGTCAAATCCTGCTTGAATCCGCTTTGGTCTTTCAGTTCTTTGATCAGATTGTAATCCAGATTATAGCCGGCAAGAATAATTTTCATGTTGTTGTCCTAGAGGCTGATTAATTCGACACGACCCAGGGTTCTTCCCAGGAAACGTTCGCCGATGGTCTGGAAGCGATAGGGCAAATCGCTGACATAGAAAGTGTATGCCGGCGGCGCATTGTTTTTATTACCGATGTTTTGTTGATCGATCAAATCAGCCGCAATATCAGCCATCGCTTCCGCCGAATCGATCAGCGTTACGGATTTGCCCATAATGTCCTGTAACAATGGCTTTAAAAGAGGATAATGCGTACAGCCGAGAACCAGCGTATCCACCTGTTCGGCAATCACCTGTTTCAAATATTCCTGAGCAATGAGTTTTGTCGCCGGATGATCGAACCATCCTTCTTCCACCAGAGGAACGAACAACGGACAGGCCTGGGAGAAGACTTTCGCCTCTTTGTCCAAAAGATGAATGGCCCGGGCGTAGGCGTTGCTGTTGATCGTGGCCGGCGTGCCGATGACGCCGATGGATTTGGTTTTGGAATGTTGTATGGCCATGCGGGCGCTGGCATCAATGACTTCCAGAACGGGCACCTGTTCGACGATTTTTTGATAAGCAACGGCCGCGACAGGCACATTGGCTAAATCGATGATGGTCTGGTGGGCGACCGCCGCCATGGTGTTGCAGGCAACGATCAGCATTTTGACATCTTTTTGAATCAAGAATTCGGTAATCTGCGCGGCGTAGCGGTTGATGGTTTCCACCGATTTGATGCCGTAGGGTACTCGCGCGGTATCGCCGAAATAAATAATATCCTCGAAAGGCAGGCGTTCCATCAAGGCGCGGACGACCGTCAGACCGCCGATACCGGAATCGAAAACGCCTATGGCACGATTTGTATTTGTATTCATCTCGATTGCTTTGGAAAAATTTAGTATTGTTCCGTTTGGCTCCCGTCGAACACCATTATAAAATTGATAATTTCTGTCTGAAGCTTATGCCGTAAAGCCGCTTAATCCGCCAAAATCCAGCGTCGCAAAGTAATCTTTTACCGTTTCCGGGCGACGGATTTGAACAACATCGCCGTTTTCTCTGAGCAGCAGTTCGGCTGAACGAAGTTTCCCGTTGTAGTTGAATCCCATGGCAAAGCCGTGTGCGCCCGCGTCATGGATGACGATAATATCGCCCCGCTCCAGTTTGGGCAGCTTGCGGTCAATGGCGAATTTGTCGTTGTTTTCGCAGAGCGATCCGGTGACATCATAAATGACATTGTGCGGTTTACGCTCCTTGCCCAGAACCGTGATGTGATGATAAGCGCCGTAAAGAGCCGGGCGCATCAGATTGGCCATGCAGGAATCAAGACCGGCAAAAATTTTATACGTATGTTTGATATGCAGCACGCGGGAAACCAGATAACCGTACGGTCCGGTGATGTAGCGGCCGCATTCCGTAAAAAGTTTCAACGGGGCAAGGCCGTTGGCCACGATAATGTCGTCATATTTTTTCTTGATGCCGCGACTCATTGCTTTCAAGTCGATGCTTTTTTGTTCCGGCCGGTAGGGAATGCCCACCCCGCCACCGATGTTCACGAATTCAAATTTGATTTTCAGCTTCTGGGAAATATCCGCAATCAGGTTAAACAGGATTTCCGCAGTTTCCACAAAATAATAAGGGTCCAGTTCGTTGGAAGCGACCATCGTATGAATGCCGAAACGCCGCACGCCCTTGTCCCTGCATATTTTATAGCCTTCAAAAAGCTGTTCGCGGGTAAAACCGTATTTTGCATCTTCGGGATGACCGATGATATGGTTGCCTTTTTTTAATTTTCCCGGATTATAGCGGAAACAAATCAGAGCAGGCAGCCCGGCGCTTTTTTCCAGATAGGCAATGTGACTGATATCATCCAGATTGATGATGGCCTTTAATTTTTTCGCCAGCCGGAAATCTTCCACCGGTGTGTCGTTGGAGGAAAACATGATTTCTTCGCCGGTAATGCCGGTTTTCTGCGCCATCATCAGTTCGGCCAGCGAACTGCAATCGGCTCCAAAGCCTTCCGTGTGCAGGATTTTCATCAAATAAGGATTGGGAGCGGCCTTGACGGCGAAGAATTCTTTAAATCCCGCATTCCAGTTAAAGGCGTTAATGAAAGCACGGGCGTTTTCCCGGATGGCCTTTTCGTCATAAAGATGAAAGGGCGTGGGATGTTTTTGAATGATTTTTTCGATTTGCGTTTTTGTAAATGGTACGGACTTCCCCGGCATTTCCGTCTCCTCAATCCCAAGTCGATATAATTTGTGAAACAGATTTACGGCAAAACCGGAAATTTATCAATATTATTTTCCCCGATGAGCGGCTATATGAAAGAATGGATTAAAAAGTAAGTTGCCGCGGAGAGACATGCGGAAATAGGTATGGTTAAAATCCACGCCCAGATAATGTTGCCGGCAACTCCCCAGCGTACAGCGGAGAGCCTTTTGGTTGCGCCAACGCCGACGATAGCCCCGGTGATGGTGTGGGTTGTGCTGACGGGTATTCCAAATACGGATGCTCCGATGATGGCGCAAGCAGCGCCGGCTTCGGCGCTGAAACCGCCGATTGGTTGGAGTTTTGTAATTTTGGTTCCCATCGTCTTTACAATTCGCCAGCCGCCAAACATTGTTCCCAGTGCGATGACCGTGTAACACATGATAATAATCCAGTAAGGGATATTGAAGCTGGAATCAATCAATCCCTTGCTGTAAAGAACAACCGCTATGATTCCGATTGTTTTCTGCGCGTCATTCATGCCGTGACCCAGTGAGTAGATAGCCGAAGAGATAAACTGTAATTTTCGATAAAGTTTGTCGGAACGGGCCATGTTGGAGTGACGGTTTAAATTGAGAGAAAGCGCCATAAAAAAGAAGCCGAGAAACATACCGATGGCCGGTGAGAGCACAATGAAGGCGGTCGTCTTGATAATTCCCGTCCAGACAAGCGTGCTGGTGCCTGCCTTGGCAATGCCCGCGCCGATCAGGCCTCCGATCAGGGCGTGCGACGAACTGCTGGGCAATCCAAAATACCATGTTATAAGATTCCAGATGATTGCACCGCTGAGGGCGGAAAAAATAACTAAATTATCAACAATGTCAATATGAATGATGCCTCTGCCGACCGTGTGCGCGACGGCTGTACCGATAAAAAAGGCAGCAATAAAATTAAAAAATGCTGCCCAGAGAACCGCATATTGGGGTGATAAAACACGGGTGGAAACAATAGTGGAAATGGAATTCGAAGAGTCATGAAAACCATTTATAAAATCAAAAACAAGCGCGATAACAACAAGAAAAATGACAAAAGCCATTGAATCAAGCATGTTTCAGGACGATCCCCTCCACGATGTTGGACACATCTTCGCAAACATCAATTGCTTCTTCCAGAAGTTGAAAAATATCTTTCCATTTCACAAGCTCGATGGCGTCTTTCTCGGTTTCGAAAAGGTTGGCCATAATGGATCGTAACGTGATATCTCCGGCATTTTCCAGGGTATTGATTTCTACGCAACCGGCAAGAATCATTTCGGAGTTTTTCATATTCCGCATGGCTTGAATAATAGATTTCAACTTTTTGATCGCATCATTCAGGATTTGTGCCTGTTTGATGATTTCATCCGAAGTTCGTTTGACCTTGTATAGATGAATGCGGACGGCGGTGGCTTCAATGACATCCATGATGCTGTCCATTTTATTGACCAGCGCGTAAATATCCTCGCGGTCAATGGGCGTAAGAAACGTTTTATGCATCTTTTCGTATGTCTTATGGGTAATGCCGTCGGCCTCGTGCTCGATTTCTTTGAGTTTGGCGACTCTTACATCGGAATAATCCCGGGCCTGGGCCATTTCCAGAAACAGTTTTCCGCCTTCTTCGATTTTGTCGGCCAGCTCATCAAAAAGTTCAAAGAAATTTTCTTCTTTGGGAAATAGGCGCATGAAAAAATCCTCCTAGCGGTCTTTGCTATCCATGTGGTTGAAAAGTCATTAAATTACTGGCAGTGCTCTAGCGAATTATCGGGAAAAATGCAAGGATTAAAACGACAAAAAAGACGTAAAAGTGAATTAAATCCTGTTATTTAAGTATCTTAGCGTAAATAATTTTTCCATCACCGTCAGCGTAAAAATTGTTGAGAAAAGCTTCCTGATGATAACCGCAGGTTTCATAAAATCCATGGGTAGGCTGATATTGATCCCGCGATGATGTTTCGGCATAGATTTGTCTGCCGCCGTTTTGATAGATGAGTTGTTCGGTTTCGGCCATCAGCATTTTTCCCACCCCTAAACCCTGTAAATCTTTCGCGACGACAATCCAGTAAAGATCGTAACTGCCCACTGTGGCGGGAATGAGGCCATAGCAGGTGTACCCGACGACCTGATTTTCAATTTCAGCAAACAAGAATCGGTAAGAGCTGGATTCTTGTTGATCCAGTTTTTCTTCCGCAAGTTGGATGGCAATCTCTATTTCCTCATCGGAAAAGAAGCCGCTTTCTTCAACAATATCGGCAATGGCTTCGATATCGGAAGGCTTAATTTGCTGACGATAAATGAATTTTTTCATCGTATGAACCACCCGTATGCAACCCCAGGCACGTTTGGAAATATTTCAGTAAGCGGCCGGGTATCAAGCCTTCTTTTCTTTCGAAAGCGTTGATCATTTCCCTTCCGCTGTGTTTCGCTATCGGCATAGACGTCTCTCACATCACGCATGCGGCAGGCCTTCGCGGAACATAAAGTAAACAGCGCCGACCAGGCAAAGTCCGGCCCAGAGAAAATCCGTTTTTAACGGTTGTTTCATATACAGAATGGCAAAACCGGCAAATACAATCATCGTAATAACTTCCTGAATAACTTTGAGCTGCCCCAGGCTGTAGTACTGAAAGCCGATACGATTGGCGGGTACCTGTAAAACATATTCAAAAAAAGCGACTCCCCAGCTGAACAAGATAACGAATATTAACGGCTTGCTATTGAAATTTTTCAAATGTCCGTACCAGGCAAACGTCATAAACAGATTGGAAAAGAACAAGAATACTATCGTTTTTAACACAGAAAAAAAATCTCCTTACAAATGATTCACAGCGCTGTCGATAATCCAACCGATTGCGTCGCGATAGGTTATTGCCGCCTGTTCCAGCGCCGCGGCAAAACCGGCATCCGGCGACAAACAGGGATTCGAGTTGACCTCCAATACCCAGGGTTTGCCGTTCATGTCAACACGAAAATCAACACGGGCATACCCGCGCAGAGAGAAAATATTCCAGCACTGCATCGATAGTTCCCGCAGGGACGCTATAAGATGCGCATCCTTGTCCGGAAACGCGAATCGGCGAATTGTATTATTATATTCAAAGGAATCAGCATCCCATTTTGCTTTGTAATCAACAATTTTCAGTTTGTCCGGGCCGTAATTCTGAAACAGCATTTCCGCTATCGGCAGCACTTTGACACCGGCTTTATCTGAAATCAGGGCAACGTTGAATTCGCGTCCCTCAATGTAAGCTTCGGCATAGCAGGAGCCGCCGAGTTTTTGTTTACGTTTTTCAATTTCCTGCAATAACATGATTGGAGAGGCGGCGCTGATCAGAGACGTTGCATCGAGACCGATGGAGGCATGTTCCCAGGAAGATTTGATTAAGAACGGCCCGGAAAAATCCTGGGTTGATCTGAAGCCGTCCTGCTCTATCCAGTCCGGCGTGGCAATCCCGGCATAACGCATGCATCGTTTAGACAGCGGTTTGTTGGATGTCTGAAAAACGGCTGCTGTCGGACAACCGGTGTAGGGAATTTGCAGCCTGTCCAAAAGCGCAGGGGCAAAATGAATCAGGCTGCCGCTGGAATCCAGCGTTTCGACGATGTTAAAAACAGCAAACGGCTTCAGAGACTGCAGCATGGTGATACTGTGGTTTAAATTAAGATCGAAAGGCAAAAGAACCGGGTCGTAATGAAGCTCGGTCAAAGCCGAGGCGATGGCGTCGGCCTGCTGGAGACAATCGAGTTCATCCAGTCCGGCATCCGGGGCAATAGCGCTGTGCAGAATAACAATTTTTTTCATCAAGAATATTTCACCGGCCTGGTTGACGATGACTGCTTCGTGCGTTTCAGGGCTGATTTAAGGATGGCGCTGATCAAGGCGTGGTAACTCATTCCGATCTTCGAACATAAAATGGGAAGATCCGAACGCACCGGATTAAGGCCGGCCAGGGAGTTTACTTCCATAAAGTTCGGGATCCCATGGGTATCAGAGCGCAAATCAACTCGTCCGGCATCCCTTAAATCCAAGGCTCGCCAGGCCATCAATGAAATGTCCATGGCTTTCCGGGCTTCATCATCATTGACCAGAATATACTCAACCAGCTTGTCGTAGTGCTCTTTATTTTCGTAAGAATAAGCATTTTTTTCTGCGTTCGGTTTGAGGACGACTTCCAGTGCGCCGAGAGCGCGGGCATCTTTTCCCGTGCCTAAAATACCGACGGTGAATTCACGTCCCGGAAGATAGGTCTCGACCAGAACCGGCTGCCCGAAAGTTTTTAAAAGGTGTTTGCAGACTTTTTGCAGATTTTGACGATTGGTGATTTTGGAAGATGACGTGATGCCCTTTCCCGTGCCTTCCGCAACCGGTTTGGCAAAAAGCGGAAAGGTCAGACAAAGATTTTCGATATCTCTGACATCTTTAATCACGCCAAAGTCAGGTGTGGGAATGCCCAGGTCGCGCAGGATCTGCTTGGTAATGCCTTTATGCAGCGTCACCGCGTTACCGAGAGGATCTGAAAAAGTATAGGGGATGTTGAACGCTTCCAGCAGAGCAGGAACCTGTGCTTCCCGTCCGAAGCCACACACGCCTTCGGCAATATTAAACACCAGATCCCAGCGGTCCCCTCTGGCGAGGCGGCGGGTCAACGCTTTGATGTGACCGATTCGGTCGACCTGATAGCCGTTGTCCGCAATGACCTTTTCAATGGCTGCAATGGTATCGGGAAGATCGAATTCGGCGGTTTCTTCAAGGCCGTATCCTTCTTTCAGGTAGTCATCGCGCAGATCATAGGTAAGTCCGATTTTGAGTTTCTTGCCGACGCGACTCACGGTTAAATCATCTACCCCCTGCCATAAATTCTGCCTGTTTTAATGTATGTCTTTCGACTTGGCGTGATTGTCGGGGTAGCGGAAGGTATGGCCCTCATAATTGCGCAGCAGCAGGTCTCCGTTTTCCCAGCCAATGGCATATTCGGGAAGCAATGGAATTTTGCCGCCGCCGCCTGGCGCATCAACAACATAAGTCGGAACAGCATAGCCGGTCGTGTGTCCGCGCAGGCCCTGAATAATTTCTATGCCTTTGTTGATCGGTGTCCGGAAATGCGAAGAACCGGGAATGGGATCGCACTGATAAAGATAATACGGACGGACCCTGATTTGCAGCTGGCCATGGACCAGTCTGGTCATTGTTTCAACGTCATCATTGATGCCGGAAAGCAGGACGGTCTGGCTTCCCAGAGGAATGCCGGCGTCAGCCAGCCGGATACAGGCCGCGCTCATCTCGGGAGTAAGTTCTTTGGGGTGAGTGATGTGAATGCTTATCCATAAAGGATGATACTTTCTGAGCATGGACGTCAATGCCGGAGTGATTCGTTGCGGTAATACCACGGGGACTTTCGTGCCGATGCGGATAAGCTCAACATGATCGATCTTGTGCAGCCTTGATAACAGCCATTCCAGTTTATCATCGGACAAGGTTAAAGGATCTCCGCCGGACAGCAGCACATCACGGACATTTTTATTGCTGGCAATGTATTGCAACGCTTTTTCCCATTTTTCGAGGCTGATCAAGTGATGGTTGCTCCGTTCGATCAGACGGGAACGGGTGCAGTAGCGGCAATACGTGGAACAGCTGTCGGTGACGAGGAACAAAACGCGGTCCGGATAACGATGGATAATGCCCGGCACCGGAGAATCAACATCCTCGCAAAGCGGGTCTTCCTCCTCGCCTTCCGTGTGCAGGCATTCGTCAACCACCGGCACAACACAGCGGCGCAGAGGATCGGAGGGATCATTCGGATTCAGAAGACTGGCGTAATAAGGCGTAATCGAAACGGGCAACGGGCCGGCATGATGCATCATGGCCTGACGTTCATTCTCTGAGAGCGTGATGATTTCGGAAAGGGTCTCAACGTCCCTGATGGCGTTGCGCAGTTGCCAGCGCCAGTCGAACCATTCGAAGCGGGTAATGTCGGGATAAAGTCGAGTTCGGAAATTACGGGAGCGGGTGGAATCCTTGAAAGGAAATAAAATACTGTTTGACTTTTGTTTAAGCGGATACAAAGATATTTCATCTTTGAATAACAAAAAGTCACTGACATTATTTTTAGCATGAACAAGACCGGTCAAATGACCAGGAGGTTCTTCCTCCTCTTTAAACAGGGTCTCGCTTTCCATTGATTCCTCCTTAATGAGGTTTTTCCTCCCTGAAAATATTTACAGCGAAAAAAATTTTACTCTTGTTTATGGAATGTACTCATACAGAAATATTTGTCAACTATTTTTTGCAATTTTGGAAAAAAAAATGAAAAAAATTTCCGGAGAATTGATGAACGCAAAAAAAATTCTGCGATCCATCGAACGAGAGACGATCGCAGCAATGATAAAAACCGGATGTCAGTTGTCGCGGAATGGAACGTATGATAGTGCTCTATCCCTCGTGGATCCTGCATTTGATCATGATGAATCCCGACGCGATGATCCGGAGTCGGTTTCCATAATGGCGAGACGATCGGTATCAACGTTCCGACACAGGGCCTGATGCCATGGTCTCGACCTGCAGGGAGCTTCGTCCGGCAAGCGACAAACTTTTCGCTGCCAGCAGAAGAAATGTCCGTTGTGTTGAAAAGGAATAGGCAAAAGAAATTATTTTTAGTAAAAAGAAAAGCGATGAGAGCGCAGAGAATGAAATTTCACCAAGGAGACAGTCCATGCCGGAGTTACCTGAAGTCGAGACGTTGTGTCGGCAACTTACAAAGAAAATAAGCGGGAAGAGGATATTGTCTGCTGAAGTTTACGACAGCAAGCTGTCCGGCGTCAAAAATTTTAAACAGGGAACTGTCGTCGATGTCAAACGTCAAGGGAAAACGATCTGCATAAACCTTGCAGATGGTAATTCACTATCGATCCATTTGCGAATGACAGGCCGACTTTTATGGCAGGAAAGCGCGGTAAAACCAACGTACAGCCGCTGGCGCATGCGTTTCAAAACGGGCAATGTTTTTCTCGTTGACCCAAGACGCTTTGCGACCGTCAGGGTGATGAAGACAGTCCAGGGTAACATTCAAAACGACTTTATTACCGGCTTTGATGAAAAGATATTTTTAGCAATGCACGCCGGGCGCAAGGTTACCATTAAGACCCTGCTGATGGATCCGAAGGCTGTTGCCGGCATCGGTAATATTTACGCCTGTGAAATTTTGAAAGGCGCCGGTATATCGCCGTTACGCATAGCTTCAGCTCTCTCCAGGCAGGAGTGGAAGAGGATATTTACCGTTGCGCGAAAAATTTTAAAAAAGGGTATCGAGAAAAGAGGCACATCCATTTCGGACTGGCGCGACTTGTATGGCCGCCCGGGAGAAAACCAGCGTGAACTAAAAGCATACGGTCGTGAAAAGAAATGCTGCACACTTTGCGGTGGCACCATTTGCCGGATCAAGCAGGGAGGGCGAAGCACATTTTATTGCCCCGGTTGCCAAAAATAATGTGCCTGAACATATTATGTAAAATCAGGCGTCGAAAATAATTCAACAACGCTATGTCGGTAAACGGCTGGTGGAATTCACATGGATGACTTGTTCAAGAATGCCATGACAAAAAGAAGCCGTTGTTGACATTGCTTTCTATCAAAAGCTGATCATCTGCTGCGGATGGTCGAGCATAACATTAATGCATTGAATGCCTCAATCCGGGCATTTTCGTTTCCGGTCATAAATCACAGATATTTTTTTCAGTTATATATTTTTAGTCAATGAATAAATTTTTTCTAAATTTGTTAAGACGTTGTATGATGTTTAATGTACGATTCATCATCAGAGAATCAGCGCAACAGTGATATGTTCAAGTATTAAATATTACTAATATATTGTATTAAAATAAAACAATGTTTCAAATTGTTCTTGACATTTGAAACATTGTTTTATATTGGTTCTGCAACTCAATCATATTAATAAAGGTTTTATGACGACAGAAAAGCCGGTAATGCCTGAAAAATTAAAAGAGCGCCTTTACCCGGTGGTGTTAAAACAATTTTCCAGGAAAGATTTCCATGCCGTGAATATCCGCGACATTTCCAGGGAAAGCGGGATCAGCACCGGTACAATTTATAAATATTTTTCTTCCAAGGAAGATCTGCTTTTTTCTATTATAGACGAAAAATTACTTGTTTTGGCATCCTTATTAAGGATGCATCTTGAAGGAACGGAAGATATCCGCGAAATGTTTCGAAAGCTTTTCTGGGTAACGATGAATTTTTTCGATAATAATCCTGATCTGGCCGTTACTGCTTTTATAACGGTTCCGTCAAAAAGTTTCATGGCCAGCAAATCATATAAAAGAGAATCGGAAATAGATATCTTGAATGGCGTTGTGGAAAAGGCGAAAAAACGAGGCGCTGTTATATCTGAAATCGAAAACCATTATTTCGCAGATCTTTATATGATGATTACGCAAAGACACATACAAGACTGGTATGTTCATGGTATGAAATGGAAACTGGCAGACTCGATAAACCAGTTCTTTGATTTCTTCTGGAAAATTGTAACTCCGATAAGCTCTTAATAAAATTAGTTAAAATATAATAATCATCTGTTGATATGGGGGGAGCATGGCAAAAATAGATATTATCGAAAAAGCAAAAGCTGAAAAAAGAAATACATTAACGGAGGCGGAATCAAAGGAGGTATTGAAACAATATGGTGTTCCTGTCGTGGTTGAAAAAGTCGTCAAAACCATAGAAGAAGTTCTGACAACGGCAGAAAACATAACATACCCTGTTGTTGTGAAAGGATTGGGATCAAAACTTACACATAAAACAGAAAAAGGGCTGGTCAAGCTGAATCTGAAAAACAAAGAAGATGTTCAATCAGCATCCTTATATATAAAGGAAGCGGCCGGAAAGGACTTGGAAGGCTTTTTGGTTCAGCCGATGCTGGATGGAAAAAGAGAATTTGTCGCCGGACTTTTTCGGGATGAGCAATTTGGACCAACAGTAATGTTTGGCTTGGGAGGGATTTTTACAGAAGCACTCGGTGATGTTGTTTTTCGCGTCGCACCGTTTGATGAAAAAGAGGCGCTGAAAATGATTAATGAGTTAAAGACGCGGAAATTGCTCGGATCTTTTCGGGGAGAAAACGCTCCGGATCAAGATGCTCTCGTGAAAACACTGGTCGGTTTGTCACGTATCGGTTTGGAAATACCGGAAATCAAGGAAATAGATATTAATCCGTTGTTAATTTCTGCAGACGGTAAAGTTACCGCCGTTGATGCGTTAATCGTTTTAGGGAAACCTGAGGAGAAGAAGGAACTGGTTCGCCAAGTCGATTTAAAACATATCTGGAAATTATTCCATCCCAGATCGATTGCCTTTGTGGGCGCTTCTTCGACTATCAGCAAATGGGGGCATATCATGTATGCCGGTGTTATTGCGGGAAAATATCAGGGAGCCGTATATCTCGTTAATGCCACAGGAGGGGAGATTGCCGGCAGAAAGGTTTATACGTCGGTCACGGAAATTCCCGATCCCGTTGATCTTGCCGTGGTTACCGTTCCTGCTGATAAGATTTTATCTCTGATTCCGCAATTTAAGGAAAAAGGCATAAAGAATGTTTTAATCATTACCTCGGGGTTCAGTGAAGTAGGTTCCGAAGGGAAGATTCTGGAAGAAGAATTGGTGGAGAAGGCGCGCGAGGCCGGAATAGTCATTGTTGGGCCAAATACAATGGGCATCTGCAATCCGTATATATCATTTTATTGTATAGGTTCGCATGTGCGCCCGCCCGCGGGAGGGACTTCGTTGCTGGCTCAATCCGGTAATCTGGGAACGCAATTGCTGGCTTTTGCCGCAAAAGAGGATATTGGAATAAGAGCCTATTGCGGTTCCGGAAACGAAGCCATGCTGACCATTGAAGACTATATGGATGGATTTGAAGTTGACGAGAAAACAAAAAACGTTGTCTTATATATTGAAAGCATCAAAAACGGCCAAAGATTTCTAGAAACCGCCAGGCGTGTCGGTAAGCATAAGCCGGTGATTGTTTTAAAGGGAGGACGTACAAAAGCTGGTTCCAGCGCTGCAGCGAGCCATACCGGAGCCATGGCTTCCGATATAAAAGTGTTCACAGCCGCCTGCAAACAAGCCGGCATCATCCAAGCCGAAAGTCCTATGGATTTACTTGACCTTTCAGCGGCATTCTCTTCATTGCCGTTGCCCAAAGGAAGCAATGTCGCTCTTTTAACCTTGGGAGGAGGATGGGGCGTCGTCGCATCCGATCTATGCGAGGAAAACGGTTTGACTGTGCCCGGATTACCAGACGATGTAATTTCTAAGATTAATCCATTGCTGCCTCCTTTCTGGAGTCATGCTAATCCGGTAGATGTCGTCGGTGATATGAATACCGAGACCTATATGAAAATTCTGGAAGAGCTTAGCCGGTGGCCGGGATGTGACGCCATTATCCACATGGGCATCATCGGCAGAAAAGTTATGATAAGATCTATAATGGAATCCACCGTCGCGGTAGATAATAAATACGATTCCAATTTTGTAGAAGGTTCTTTGCAATATGTGGAAAGCTTCGAAAAACAGACCGTGGAACAAACTGTAAAATTAATGGAAAAATACAACAAGCCGATTATAGGGGTTTACTTGCTGAGCGATGATAAAACGCAAACGGTTACCGATGTCAATGGCTGCAAGTACAAAGGAGTCAATTTCATTACTCCGGAGAAAGCGGTTAAATCCCTGGCCAAGATGAATCAATATTCGCAATGGTTGAATGGTTAACCTTTCTTTAATCAGAAATGTTTCACGTGAAACATTCTAATGAACATCATCTTTAGAAGCGAATAGCCGAATGACACAGGGAAAGGGATTTGAGGGTATGGAGTCTCCTCAGACACGCCGGGAATTGGTGATTGAATTATTCCTCGGATATCAACGGCATCACTGGGACGATATAGCAATTGAGAGAGAACGCTAATAAAAAAAGACAGGCTGATTGGCCTGTCTTTTTTTATTTTATCATGGATATACTATTCCATGCTCATCCCGACAAAGAAATTTGCATTTCCCCGCTTGACCAGGAGAATTGCATTTTTCTTCTCAGCGGCCTTTCCTATTTCCGCTAAATATTGTTTGAAGGATAATATTTTTACCTTGTTGACCTGGACAATGATATCATGGGCCTGGATTCCAACATTATCTGCCGGACTGCCCTCATCAACATCGGTGACTATTACACCCATATTTTGAGCAATTCCCAGTTGCTTGGCCATATCTTTTGTTATTTCCTGAACATGGATACCAAAATACCCCCCTGTTTTTTGAGACAAAACCATTTCCGGTTTATCTTTCCGTTCCGCAACGATGATCTGAAAAATCATTTCTTTACCGTCACGAACGACTTTGATAATAGCTTTTTCTCCCACATGCAGACCGGCAGTGGTGATCAGCAGTTCATGCGTATCTTTGATGCTCTTTCCGTTAATTTCTGTAATAATATCGCCAACTTTAATTCCAGCCCGATCTGCCGGATCACCTTTGAAAACATCGGAGATCAACACACCGTTCTTGTTTTTATAATTCATACTTTTTGCAATGTCGTCGGAAATATTCTGGATCGATACACCTAACCACCCGCGGGTAACTTTCCCTTTTGTTTTTAAATCATTCAAAATGTTTTTGGCCATGTTGATGGGAATAGCGAAACCAATACCCTGGCCCTGGGCAACAATAGCCGTATTTATACCGATGACTTTTCCCTGCATATTGAATAATGGTCCTCCGCTGTTGCCGGGATTAATGGAAGCGTCTGTTTGGATGAAATTGTCATAAGCTCCCGCACCGATAACGCGACCTTTGGCGCTGACAATGCCTGCGGTAACGGTTTGTTCAAGTCCAAACGGATTGCCGATGGCAATAACCCATTCTCCCACTCTTACAGCATCCGAGTCTCCTATATCCACTATGGGCAGACCGTTATCAGGTTTGATTTTTATTAAAGCGATGTCCGTTTTTGCATCCGTGCCGATAATTTTTGCTTCGTATTCTTTCCCATCGGATATTTTTACAAGGATTTTATCCGTGTTTTCAACAACATGATTATTGGTAAAAATATATCCATCGTTACTGATTATAAATCCTGATCCAAGACTTCTTTGTTTGAAATCACGTTCGGGAATATCACCGAAAAAACGTTCAAAGAAATCATCTCCAAAAGGTCCGCCGAACGGTGATCGGCCAAACGGTGACCCGAGGCTTCTGCCCTTTAGTACTTTTGTTGTGCTGATATTGACAACAGCCGGCTTGACGCGTTCTGCAAGATCGGAAAAAGAACCCGGCGTTATTCCTTCAATAGCGGACGCAGTCGGAATTTCCGGGGCTCCCGAAGCCAGAAAAGAAGATCTCAATACCTCTACAAAAGAAACAATAAAAAAGGCGATTAAAAACGCCATTAAAAACATAAAGAATGTTTTTCTGTTTTTATTTTCCATATTAATTTAAACCTCCGTTATGATTAATATACCAGTACTGTTGCGTGTTTAAAAAATTAGTTACTTTTATTAGAATATAACTGCTACCCCGCATTTGTCAATGAAATATTGTTCAGACAATAAGCTTGAACATGATGATATTGTACATGATCTTTCATCAGAATCGGATTGTTTTCCTTACCGGCGATAATGGATCGTGACAGAAGAAAGATTATAAAAAATTTGATTTATCTGAAAAATTCCCGGGAACCGGAATTTTCCACAGAAACATCTATTTAATAAGCAAATCCTTGACAGTAAAACTCAAAAATAATATAAGCCTAGCCGGCCTTCGTATTCTTTATTTTCACGCCTGGGTGGCGGAACTGGTAGACGCAAGGGACTTAAAATCCCTCGGTCCTTGAGGCTGTGCGGGTTCAATTCCCGCCCCAGGCACCAGATCACTTTTTAATACCCTTCTGCTTTTTGCGGATTAAAAAAAACATCCTTTAACAACGAATTAATCACGCAACATCGCATAACCATGTTTTGCAGATCATAAAATGGTAGAAAACTTTTTTGCCGGCGAGCCTTTTTTTCTTTCAGGAAAACAGGGAATAAATCCCGGAATCGTAGATAAACTCTATCGTTGAATTGAAACAAGAGTTCTAAACTCAAACTTCAGACCCGTTTTGATAATAGCAGAAGAATCAAAAACCAAACACCACACAGTGAAAGACCACACAATAAAGATGCGAATGCAATCACTGACAAAGCATCAAACATTTTTTCGATTTGTCTAGCGATACAATCAATAATGTATGAGAGGGAATGACGCTTGTTAATACTCAAACGGTGTTAGTGGTAGTCCCACGGGGACTTGAACCCCGGTTTCCGGCGTGAGAGGCCGAATTTTAGCCTTTTTCATTGTTTTATGATAGTTTACTTTCAAGTCGTTTAATCTCATGAAACTCAATACTGACAAGGC